>Ga0207661_10000089_pt1 | contig 61118 bp, 50 predicted proteins | sample KBSC713LmetaG_FD_184337 | JGI IMG/M metagenome (GOLD analysis project Ga0207661, IMG submission 184337) | Corn rhizosphere microbial communities from Kellogg Biological Station, Michigan, USA - KBS C7.1-3L metaG (SPAdes) (version 2) | ecosystem: Host-associated > Plants > Roots > Rhizosphere ...
GTCGCTGGCTATCTGTTTCGTACAAGAACGGGGGAGCTGTCGGTCCATGTTGATGAACTGACATTTCTTTCTAAAGATCTGCTTCCCCTCCCGGAGAAGTGGCATGGGCTGACAGATGTCGAGCTGCGGTATCGGCAGAGATACGTAGACCTGGTCATGAACCCCGAGGTGCGCGACGTCTTCTTGAAGAGAAGTAAGCTGGTTCAATCGATGCGGCGTTACATGGAGTCGCAGGGGTTTATCGAAGTTGAAACTCCGATGATGCATCCGATTGCCGGGGGAGCAGTTGCTCGCCCGTTCAAGACGCACCACAACACTTTGGACATGGACTTGTTTCTGCGCATTGCGCCTGAACTGTACCTGAAGCGGCTTACGGTAGGCGGGTTTGACCGCGTTTACGAGATCAATCGCAATTTTCGAAATGAAGGCCTCGGATGGCGATGGAACCCTGAGTTCACGATGCTTGAGTTTTACCAAGCCTACACGGACTATCGCGGTGTGATGGATTTGACCCAAAACCTTATCGAGCAAGCAGCAAAGGATGTAAATGGCACAACCATGAGCAAGTGGGGAGATGTCGAAATTGATTGGGCCGCCCCCAATTGGCGCAGGATGACGATGCGGGAGGCGATCATTCAATTCTGGCCAGAGGGCGCGGGCGCGAAACCGGAGATGAAGGATTTTGCATCGACAGATTCGGTTAAACAGCTGGTCATGCGAGTGCGAAGCGGCGGTGTCGATCTTCCTTACGACCCGAGCGAACCTGCGGGCAAAACGATCGCCGGACTATTTGAGGCCATCGCTGAGGAGCACCTTGTGCAACCAACAATCATTTATGAATTTCCAACGGCGATCTCGCCACTGTCGAAGCAAAAGGCCGACGAACCCGATTGGACGGAGCGTTGGGAAATCTTTGCAGGGAAAATGGAGCTTGCGAACGGATTCAGTGAACTGAATGATCCAGAAGACCAGCGGCGGCGATTCGAAGGTCAACTGAAAGAGCGCGAGCGCGGCGACGATGAAGCTCATCAGATGGACGAGGACTACATTCGCGCATTGTCGTATGGGATGCCGCCGGCGGGCGGATGTGGAGTCGGTGTTGACCGCCTGGCCATGTTGCTTACGAATTCCCACAGCATTCGGGACGTAATTCTGTTCCCGCTTCTGCGACCGGAAAAATCTGAAGCGGGGGAATCAACTGAGGGCACTTCTCAGACCTAAAATCGGGCTGAGTTTGCCCCTTTGCGTCAGGGCCTGGACGTCTGAACTCGCACTTTTTTTCTGGCGGGAACGTCTATAGGGAAAGTTGCTCGCACACGACGACACCCAACATTCAATCCTATGAATTTTGATTTCGATTCCGCAACGCGGCGAGCCCTTGGGTATCGACTGATCGACGCAATCGATGACTTCTACACCTCCCTGCCCGATCGTCCAGTGCAACTGCCAGCAGATGAGCGAACCTATGGCGCGTTGCACGATTCGCTTCCAGAAACTGGACAGGATCCCGCTAAACTTTTGGATGAAGTCTGTCGTTCGATGATTGACGAGGGGTTTCACGTACCTGCGGCAAATTATTTCGGATTGATGAACCCGACGCCGACGTATATGGGGTTCTTGGGCGAGGCATTGGCAGCAGGACTCAACCCGCAGCTCGCAACCCTCGCTCGTTCTCAACTTGCGTCAAAGATCGAGCTTGAAACCATCCAGTGGATTGGTAGTCGGGTGGGATGGCCTGGCGAGTTTAGTGGAACCTTCACAAGTGGCGGCAACGAAGCCAATTTCAGCGCACTGGCACTGGCTCTCGCTGCCAAGTTTCCGGGCGCAATTGAAGAGGGAGTTGCAACAATTGGCGCGCCTGTCGTCGTGTATGCCTCGCAGGAGGCACACCACTCACTCGACAAATCCACTGGCTTGCTAGGGATCGGACGAAAAGCCCTTCGGCGTGTCGCTGTTAACGAACGTCTCCAACTCGATCCAGGCGCGCTCGAGCAAGCTATCCGACAGGACTTGGGAGAAGGCAGGAAACCGGTTTGCGTGGTTGCGACAGCGGGCACAACCAGCTCGGGAATCATCGACGACTTGCCAGCGATCGCCCATGTTTGTCGACAGAACGATTTGTGGATGCACGTCGACGGTGCCTATGGAGCCTCATTGATTTTCTCGGACCGCTACCGTTCATTGGTGCAGGGAATCGAGCTAGCGGACTCCCTGACGATCGATCCACACAAGTGGTTAGCCGTGCCGTTCGCCGCGGGAGTAGTTCTGACACGACATCCGCGCCTTTTAGAGCAGGCGTTCGCAGTCTACGCACCTTACATGCCTAAAGCGAAGGACGCGAGCCTTCCTGACAATTCGCGCATCAGCACGCAATGGACTCGCCGGATGAATTCTCTCAAGCTGTGGCTGACTCTGCGTGCCCACGGACGTAAAGGATACGAAGAATTGATCGCACGCCAGTTCGATCTTGCGGCTTCATTTGCCGATTGGATTCGTGCGTCGAAAGGCTACGAGCTCGCGGCGACTCCGATGCTGCCAATTGTGAATTTCCGTTTGAAGAAGATCGCTGACGACGACATTGCAGCGGCGCACAATTGCGTGGTGGAAGACGTAACGCGTGATGGAAAACGATGGATTTCAGAGACTGTCGTATGCAAAAAGAGCGTCCTTCGAATGATGGTGATCAGTTACCTGACCGAAGAGCGACACTTGCAAGATCTGGAACGCGCGCTTGATGGGGCGGCATCGCGACTTTCCACTGCTGGTTAAACAATACGACTCTAAACGTATGATTGTAATGCTGTTAGTAGAACGAATCTCACTATGCACTGGAAATGGTGCATCGGCCATCCTAGACTTCTGGCAGATTTAGCCCATCCAATGCAGCGCTATCGTAATGTCCTATCCCCCGCCGGGACATTGGGTCGATAGCGCTTTGCTACTTCGTCGTATCGGGGCTGGATTTGGCTGTCTTGCCGGCGGACTTTCCCGGGCCAAAATTGGTGGCGAGATACTTCAAGACCGCCGGACGGTCCGCATCTGAGACTTCAGCGCCGTAACCGATCATCTTGTCAAGAACCTTGGACCACTCCGCTTTCGTCTTGTGCTGCTTTGTGACCTGATTCGCCGCATGACAAGACGTACAACTGGCCTTCACCTTCTCTTGCATGGCTCCGGGCGGGAAGTCGTCTGCGCCTGCGGAGACCGAAAATGGAAGAACGGACAAGAGACACAATGACACGTAGTTTCGGAACATGATCCTCTCTGCATAGCCCCCAGTTCTGCGGCGGCGAAGTAATCCTAGTCTGTTCGTTATTGTGGGGGTCAGAGCCTCAGGCGGTCAAGCGCGGGTGGTATGCACTTCCGAGACGACCCAACCAGCAGGACCGCGATCCTCTTATTTGCTGGTTTTTGTAGTTTGTAAACGCGTCGCAACGTATGGAGCCTTGTCGGTACCAAAATTTTCACTCAGATAATCGACAAGAGCGTCATGATCTTTAGGATCAACCAGAGCCCCCCACTTGACCATCTTGTCTACTTCCTTCGTCCAAGCAGGCTTGCTCAGTCGCTGCTGCTCGATGATTCTCGCGTCGTGGCACTCCATGCAACCCGTGCTTGCCTTTGCTTGCATGGGCCCAGGAGGAAGCGACGAAACTGAAGTTTTCGATTGCGCCCAAAATGCCGGCGTAACCATGGCCGCGAAGAGAGCGAGGCACGCGCTAAGCTTGAACATGAATGTTCACCTCATCGTAAGCGTTGTATAGGTATCCGCTCGGGTTCCAAACAGCTGATGAGGGTTGCGTGCGGCCCTTGGTATCAGTAGCGCGAGAAAAAATTGTATAGGCCCCCGGCTTCGCGGGTTTCCAGCGATAACTCCAAATGCGCCACGCGTACTTCGCACGGTCAGTTCCGAGAGTAGCGGGCTGCCAGGTAACTCCGGCATCGGTAGAGATTTCAACCTTTGAAATCTCGGCTTCACCTGCCCACGCGGCACCAGTCACCGTCACGCCCTTAGATTTCAGTATTGCATCGTTTGCCGGAGTAGCAATCACCGACTTCACATCCAACGCTGTCACCGAGTGGGTGTCTTCCGGCTTCACTGTGTCTCCTGGTTTCACTGGCTGATTAGGCAAGCGATATCCAGGACTCATGAAGTTGCCCTCGAACGGTTTGTCCAGCAGCTTGATTTCAGTGATCCATTTACACGAAGCTGCACCGATCCAACCGGGAACGAGTGCTCTAGCAGGAAATCCATGATGTTTTGTGAGAGGCGCTCCGTTCATCTTCGTGGCAATCAACGTGTCAACGTCGATCGCCTTCTCGATGGGAATACTTCGAATAAAGGGTGGGACCTTACCAGGCACTTCATCTAGCCCACGGAACATGACGTGTCGGGCTGTCGATTTCATGGCTGCTTTTTCCAGTATGGTCTTTAATTGGGGTCCGGAGAATCGCGCAGTGCCGACTGCCCCCTTACCCCACTGCACACCTGCAACCTTAGGATTTTGGAGAGATCTGCCATTTCCTGCACACTCGAGCGTGTTGACGACCGTTCGCGCCTCGAGCTTTGCTAGCTCAGCCAGCGTCAGCGAGTAAGGTTTCTCAACTTCTCCCGCAATACTTAGTTTCCATTCCTGAGCATCAAGAGTGCTCGGCTCATGCATGTGATTTCGCACAAAAAAGTGTGGCACCGGGGTGATAAACGAGTTGAGGTACTCGGTAGGGGATTCGAGATCTAGAAAACGAGAAGAGCGAACAATCATTCCATCTTTCCCGACGATCGATAGACTTCCGTCCTGCTCAGCCCAGGCCGATGATGGACGGATGACTCCAGTCGCGATAATGGCACCAGAAATGGTACGCAGAAACTCCCTTCGAGAAGACATTCGTTTCTCCAAACAAATTAGTTTAAGAACAACCACACGGAGAAACAAGCTCCAAGCCTGCATTGAGCTTGTCTCCAGTTCTCCGTGTGTTTTAACTCAGCCTAGAACGTATATACCAAGTCGAATTGATGGCGCTGGAGCCACGGCTCGGTCGTGCCTGGCACGGTTCCGGGCGCCAGGACCGCATGCTGAAGGTTGCTATTCAGTGTTCGTCCGATCCACAGGTTGTAGCTGGCAACGGTGTTCGATCGGATTCTCCAAAGCACGTAGATGCGGTTCTGCAGCAAGTTCGTCGGCGCGCGGTTTTCGCTTTCTATGAACGATGCGATCGCCGAATCCTGCTCTGCCCTGACCCACGCATAGCCAAACTGAAGATCATTCCGGGCCTTCGATTGACCAAGGCTGACATCGACGAGATAGGCATGAGACTGCTTGTTAAGGTCTGTCGCGGCGCCGGTTGAGTCAAGCGGGTGATCCGCGGCATTTAAGTTGTTTTGATATTCCAACAACAAGTTGACTGGGAACCGCTTCCAGCCAGTTTTGATTTGGTTGTTGAGGATAAAGTCCGCGTATAAAAATCCTGAGAGAAAATGGACTTTGCCGCTGTCATCGACAACGGTCGCATTGGTAAATCCCTGAGGTCCGTAGACGCAAGGAGGCGTAGCCGGCAGACCGGAGCCCTTCGCGCAACCCGGACCTTCTCCGGGCACTGGCAAGCCTGTGACTGGCGTTGTCGCGCCTGCCGGCGTACCAGTGGTTGTCGCCTGAACCGCGAAGGCCGACGCGTTCAAGATCGCGTCTGGATTTCTCCAGTTCAGGATTGTGAAGGACGGAGTGGTGGTCAGCGGGCCCAGTTCGATTCTTCCTGAAATCTGTCCGCCCACCGCATACGAATCATTCCCGTTAACGAACTTCAAGTCGTTGTTTTCGTTATAAAGCAGTTGCAGGCCCTGCACAGCGAAGTTCTTAATGACTGGTGTTTTGAAATCAAACGAGAACTTCTCAGCGAAACCTTCGGGGTTCAAGTCTGGATCAAACGTTGCCGAGGTTCGCTGCCAGGTATACGCAAACTTTCCCGCGGTCAATTGAATCCACTTGTGCTCCAGAGGCTGATACACGATGTATGCGCGATCGACGCCTACCGTCTTGCGATTGAAAAATCCTGTAATAGTTTCGTTCGTCGAGTTCGAATCGCCCAGAGATCCGGTGGCGAGATAGAAGCCGCCGATAAAATCTTCGTTGAGTTTCCCCTCCATCCCGAAGCGGGCGCGGATTCGACCACGGTTTCGATCGGCGCAAGCCGCGCAGTCTTGGAAGAAACTCTCTCCTCTCACCCGGACATCGCCACTAAACCGGAATCGCCCGACGAGCCCTTCGAGGGCAGACACACGCTTGGTCTGAGCATCGGAATTTGTGTTCACGAGCGCTAAGGACGTTTTGGCCTCTACTGCGTTCGCGCCGGCTTGATCGGCAAGCCGTTGTGCTTCAGTCGCGTCCTGCTGAGCTTTTGTAGCGGCGGCTTGTACTTCGGTCACACCGCTCTCAGCTTTTTGTGCCGCAGCGTTCGCCTGCTTGGTGGCATCGATTAACTCTTGCATTTGGTTCTTGAGATCATCCATCTGCTGGCGCTGAGTTTCTAGTTGTTGTTGTTGAGTGGCGACCAAATCGCGCAGGTCTTTCACTCCCTGCTGAACAGGTGCAGGTTTGGGCCGCTTCGCGGCGGTCTTCGTCTTGGTAGTCGAAGGCTGCTGCGCGAAAACCGTGGGTGTCATGGACGCAACAACCAACGCCGTTGCAAGCCATGTTCTTTTGAAGTGCATTGTGGGGGCTCCTGGGTGACGGCGAAGCGCTCCTGGGAAGTCGCGGTTTCGCGCGTTGATAGTTTTGGGTCTCAAGTGCGATCTACTAGATTTTCATTCGTCATGCCGATACAAATGGTGACATCTCTCACTATCTACGGTATGTCCATCTAGATAGTAGTGTTTAGAGCAGCACCCCAACACGAACCTCAAGCTGAGGTGTTTACGATGAATGCGCTTTAAGAATCAATTACGACGGCGAAAGGCCCCAGCGCTCTTGCAACTTGCGCTCGGCGGTGCGAAACACCAAACCATCGACCAGGTAGCCGAGGACGATGATCAGAATCATCACCGCAATGACCTGACTCATGTCATTGAGATCGCGGCCCATCATCAGCAGTTGTCCAAGGCCCAAACTCAAAAAGATCATCTCCGCCTGTATCAGGGAGCGCCACGCAAACGCCCAGCCCTGTTTCAGTCCTGAAACGATGAACGGTAAGCTTGCCGGCAGCAACACGTGCCAGAACAACTTGAAACCGCTGGCACCCAGGTTGCGCCCAGCCATGCCGTAAATCTTTGGCATCTGCTTGCGCCCGTCTTCCATGGCGATCGTTACCGAGAGCAACGACCCCATGAGCACAACAAATAAAATCGCCTTCTCAGTCAATCCAAACCACAACACCGCGAGTGGCACCCAGCAGATGCTGGGAAGGGACTGCAGGCTTACGACGAGTCCGCCAAGGGTCTCCTGCAGGAATTTGTTGCTGGAAAGACCGAGACCAAGAATCATTCCGAGTGCGACCGACAAACTGTAGCCGATCAGCATGCGCTTCATGGTCGTGCTGATCGCGATCCAAAAGCTGTGATCTTGAAAACCTGTCTTCAAGGATTCCCAGACTCCCCACGGTGGAGGAAACATGTACGGCGGCCACAAGCGCATCTTCGCCACGATGACCCAGATCGCGATGATCGCCGTATAGAACAGAATCATCCTAGTGAGTCGCTTCATGACTGTATTCGACCTCCAGGGACTTGTTAATTTCCTCTCGTAATTCGTCAAGAATGTTGCGCGCGGCGCGAGCTACGTCAACGTCTTCAAGGTGCCGCGGACGCGGAAGATCAATTGGAAATTCGGTTTTTACGCGACCCGGACGAAACGTAATTAGTGCAACACGGTCGCCCAAGCGAACGGCCTCGCGAACGTTGTGAGTGACGAAAATAATAGTGCGCCCGGTTTCCGCCCAGATGCGCTCCAACTCGTCATGCAATAGATCGCGTGTTTGCGCGTCGAGCGCGGCGAAAGGCTCGTCCATCAAGAGAACATCAGGTTCGGTTGCCAATGCGCGCGCTAACGCAACCCGCTGACGCATGCCTCCCGAAAGCTGATGAATATAACTGTCCTGAAACTGGGCCAAATGCACGAGCTTGAGGTAATAACGAATTTTCTCTTGACGCTCAGCTTTGCTCATACCTTTCATCTTCATGCCGAACTCAACATTCTGGCCAACGGTCAGCCACGGGAACAGGCCGAGCTCCTGGAAAATGAGAATGCGATCCGTACCGGGACCGTCGACAGCCTTGTTATCGATAAGGACTCGTCCGGAGGTTTGCTTGTGTAAGCCGGCGATAAGGTGGAGCAGTGTGGATTTACCGCAACCGGATGGCCCGACAATGCACAGGAACTCACCCGCGCGCACACTCAAATCGATGTTATCGAGCGCGAGCAACGGCTTCCCATTCGTCGTCTTGTAGCTGAGTGAAATTCCATCCAACGAAACCTTTGGAGGGGCCGTCGGATCCGACTGGCGAAGCGAGACCAAGGCTGGTCCGCTGCCAGCCTTCCAGCGAGAGTTGCGCAATGCAGAGCGATGATCGGGTGAGACAGCGGGCTGGAGATTCGGTGTCATTGAACGGCCTTCTTCCCTTTTTCAACCAGAATCTGGTTCAACAGAGTTAGATCGTAGAGTTGTGATAGATCCGGCATCTGCTTTCCTAGAAATCCGGCGTCGTAGGCAGATCGCGCAGAGTTCAGGAGCGAGTTTCGGAGAGGATCAGCCGTAACCTGCAAGCGTCCCCATGCTTCATCCAAAACTGTCGCAGGCAATGCTTTTCCAGTCTCTTTCTGGATTTGCGCGTTTAAGAGTTTTTTGGCTTCGGGTACGTTGCCGTTGATCCAGTCGGTGAGCTCGACATGAGCGCGGATCCAGTTCTTCACAAGATCCGGATGTTCTTTCAAGAACTTCGTGCTGACGATCAGGTGGGCAGTAACGAATTGGCCGCCCGGCCAAAGCGTTCGCTCATCGAGAAACAACCTGCCATTCCCTTCCTTTATTAAACGCGTGGCCCATGGCTCCGGAGCCCAAGCACCGTCGAGTTCTTTTTTCGTAAACAATGTGAGCTGGTCGGGATTCGCCAAGGGGATTACCTGCACATCTCCGCCCTTGTCTACCGATTTCATGCCGTGCGCTTTCAGCCACGAACGCAGCGCGACATCCTGGGTGTTTCCTAACTGTGGAGTGGCGATCTTTTTCCCGTGAAAATCTTCAGGCTTCTGAATTCCTGAATCATTGCGAACCACCAGAGCAGCACCGCCGCTGGTCGCGCCAGCGATCACCCTCAATGCTTCGCCATTCGACCGGACATAACCGCTTATCGCCGGGTTCGGGCCGATGTACGTCATGTCAATGGCGCCTGCAAAAAGCGCCTCAATCGCAGCAGGACCGGCGTTAAACCCTTTCCAGTCGATCTTGACGTTCGACCCCATCGCCTTATCAAAATAGCCATTCGCCTTTCCGACCATGGCCTGCGGATGGGTAATGTTGGGAAACGCACCGACGCGAATGGTTGCGTTTTGCGCGGTGGCAAACGAGAGTAAGGCAATAACAAGAAAAGCCAGGAGGATTGCTTTTTTCATTGTTTGAGTCCGGAAGTTCCGTGAACCACCATTGGAAGAACACCTGTTGAATCCGTTCGCTTTTTCCGAGAACGACGACTCGACTTCCCGGCGACATGCTCGGGGCCTTTGATTAAGTCCGCCAGGGTTGTATTTTCAAGAATTTGTGCGGCCGCATCACGAACATCAAGAAAGACCTGGTATAACGCGCGGTGTTCCACATCACGGCTGATCAAACTTCTTAACTGTTCAGCATCAGCAAACGGAGCGAGCGGACCGTCAACGAGACGAACGACCTCGCTCAATTGAATCTGTGACGGTGGCCGTCGAAGCTGATATCCACCCTTTGCGCCGCGCGCGCTTTCCACGATTCGCGCGTTCTTCAATTCGAGGAGGATCAATTCCAGAAATTTTTCCGGAAGACCTTCTTCGTACGCGATGTCGCGAATCTTGATTGCGCCCTGCTGATAATTACGCGACAACATCATCAGCGCCTGCAGGGCGTATAGACCTTTTTGAGATATCTTCATGCTCCGCCTATCTTGTCATAAATCCCTATCGATTCAATAGAGATAATCTGCATAGGTGGGTTGCAACTCGAGTTCCAATAACGAGCCTCATGCACAAACGAGTAAAGGCTGTATTTTGATCTACTTGGAAGCACTACGAAGGAGCGGATGCCCGCGCGTGTGCATAGAGTTGCAGTTCTGAGAAACCAACTTTAGTCCAAACTGGGAAGCTCGGGTGGGTTAGGCAAGAGCCGACAAATCAAGGGTTTGGAACGACGCGGAGTACTTGCAAAGTAATGTTATCGGGACCGCCTCGCTTGCGCGCTAGCTGCACAAGGTCATTACAGACTTCCATTACGGGTTCCTGTGCGATGGTCGCAAGTTCTTCGTCGCGCACCTGACCCCACAGGCCATCGGTGCACAGAATTAAGGTGTCGCCTGGTTGAAGCAACAAGGGAGCCTCGGGTGAATCCGTAACGAGATCCCCGATTGTGCCTAATGCCGCAGTCAGAATGTGCCGCTGCGGATGGAACTCGGCTTCGTCTCGGCTAATTAAGCCCGATTCCACAAGGCGTCCAACATAGGAATGGTCGCGGGTAAGCTGGGTCAGCACGCCTGAACGAACCATGTAGAGACGACTATCACCGACATGCGCAAAGTAAAGCTGGTTGTCGACTATCGCCGCTGCTGTACAGGTTGTCCCCATCCCGTAGAGACTTGGGTTTGCCGCCGCCTGTTGTCGAATGCGCTCATGCGCGGCCTTGACAGCGTCTAGTAGCAGCGCCTGGGGCGACGGGTCCGATTCACTTCGGTAGACATCGAGAACTGCATCTACGGCAATGTGGCTAGCTTCCTGACCGCCCTCGTAGCCACCCATACCGTCGGCCACAACGGCAAGTCTTCCCTTCTCCCGGAACTGAGCATCGCTTTGGGGTTCCCAGTACGCAAAGTGATCCTCATTATTGTCGCGCTGGCAACCGACATCAGTCATCCCCGCGGCTTCAAGTCCCGCACGAATTTTCATTCCATCTCTCGGGGCAGTGGTCTCGGTTCGCACAGGATCCATGCCTTTCGCATCAGACGAAGCATTAGATTCGACATCACTATTCCGGCAGGATCAGCGGTGGAAGCTATTCTTGCGGAACAAAATTCGTTGGGGGCTGGGTCCATCCCCCTTCGCGATCGTTTTGGGGAGAACGGGGTACCTTACACTAGCCGCCTCAAGAGTCCAAGGGGGTAAATCAGTATGGTGAGCGCGGCAGGAATCGAACCTGCGACCCACGCCTTAAAAGGGCGTTGCTCTACCAACTGAGCTACGCGCCCACGCCTTTTCAATTTAACACATTGATCCCGTAATCGGGCGGATGCGACTGAAGTCACAGGACTTCCGCGATCTCGGAAGCGGGGCGACTCTAAAGAGGAAATGGTTTTTACAAAACTAAACATTCATGAAACGAAACATGGCATCTAATCACTATCATGCAAGAGCCGATGGCGATCTTCGAAGAAAACTACCGCGTTGTCGCCGTGGATGAACAACACCTGGTCATCAAAGGTGTGGTGACCGGCGAACTGCTGACTATTGTCAACCCAGACCCCAGCATCCCAATCTCGCAAGAGGACTATCCGCCGGGGCAACTGATAGCGCTCACAGATCCACGAACAATTCGCCCGAACTAACGGGATCAGGCACTTCATCCCGAAGCTAAAACGCACATTTCATTAAAGGCGCCTGCGCAGAAACCTGTGCAGGCGCTTTGGCTTTTCACTCCAAAGTAACCTCAAAGTAATACCTTTCGTTGACACGTTCTGAGAGTGCAAACCATACTCCAGACGAGTTTCCGTTTTACATGCGCTTTACGTGCGAACTGCAGGCTGTGCCAGGGTGTGCTTGGTAGAAGCTCGGTTCCCGTTCTGCTTTTAGCTCCGGAGGATCCCATGTTTTCTACGAAGCGGCTGTTTGGGAAGCATTTCACATGGCGCCTTTTGGCGACCGCCGTTCTGGGTTTAGTGGTCATGGGGGGGCTTGTACTCGCGCGCGCCGCGAACTCCAACTCGCGGCAAGCTAGACTGCCCGTTTCGGTTTCCCACGCCAAACTCAATGAGAACACTCGCATCCGCGAGAGCCTTGGCAAACTGCCGATCGTATTCGAAGCGAATTACGGTCAAACTGATTCCCGCGTGAAATTCATGGCGCGCACTCAGGGATACACCTTGTTTTTGACTCCTACCGAGGCGGTTTTTGCGACGGCCCCCGACAAGCTAGGGGTTGCGCGCGTAGCCGAAACTCTGAAGAACCATAGAGGCTCGCCGTCGGTACTCCGTATGAAGATGGTCGGAGCCGCTCGTTCAGTTCAGATCGCGGGTGGCGACAAGGCTGGAGCCGTCAGCAACTATCTTGTCGGGAAGGATCCAAGCAAGTGGCACACAAACATTCCACAATTCTCGCGCGTACAGTACACCGAAATTTATCCGGGAATCGATTTAGCATTCCACGGATCGGAACAACAGGCAGAATTTGACTACATCGTAAAACCGCAGGCTGACGCTAGGGGCTTGAAGTTGTCATTCGATGGCGCAGAAAAAATCGTGGCTGATGCGAATGGCGATCTCATACTTTCAACTAAAGCTGGCGCTATGCGATTGCATAAGCCCGTCGCTTACCAAGAAAAGGCAGGCACTCGCACTCCGGTAGAAGCACGTTTCGCGCTAAACGAAAATCAAGTCACCTTTTCAATCGGGTCTTATGACCGCAGCCGCAACTTGGTGATCGACCCCGTCCTTGCGTACTCCACGTATCTCGGCGGAGCGGGCGACGACCAAGCCGCCGCGATCGCTGTGGATGCGAACGGTAACGCTTACGTGACAGGCATCACTAACTCCTCAGCTTTTCCGATCGCCGGGGGCGTTGCCCCAAACACCTTTGTTGGGTTCGATGATGTCTTTGTCAGCGAACTCAATCCGGCCGGAACCGCCCTCGTGTTTTCCACCTACATCGGGGGTACGGGACACGATGCAGGCCGGGGAATTGCTGTCGACAGGACGGGCATATATGTCGCGGGCGAGACGGGATCCGATGACTTCCCAATCCCCCCCACGACATTCAGCCCAGATCAGAATGGTGGGCTCGACGGATTCGCGCTCAAGCTCAACCCCGGCGGATCTTCGTTAGCATGGTCCGGCTTCATCGGCGGCGAAATCGATGACAGCGCAGCGGCCCTCGCGATCGATAGTTCGGGGAACGTGTACATCGCAGGACAAACCTTTTCGCAACTGTTTCCACTCACGTCCAACGCCCTGTTTACCAATTTCAATAACGGGACTGACGGATTCATCGGTGATGGGTTTGTGAGCGTGATCAAAGCTGACGGTAGCGCCTTCTTATTTTCGACCTACCTTGGCGGAAGCGACGACGACCGCGCCAATGGCATTGCCGTTGACGCAGCTAGGAATATCTACGTAACCGGCGGAACACAATCCGCAGATTTTCCAGTCACGGACTCCACGACGTGCCATTCATGCTCAGGTTTACCAGACGCATTTGTAAGCAAGATCAAGACGGACTTTTCCTCCCTTGTGTACTCGACCTACCTAGGCGGAAGCCTAAGTGACGAGGGATTTGCCATAGTAGTGGATTCGTCAGGGCAGTCGGTTGTTACGGGAAAGACTACTTCGACAGATTTTCCGACGACGACCTCCGCATTTCAGAAAACGTTGGGCACTGGTAGCTCCGGTGCGGTTGTAGTGGGAGCGGCATCAGACGCATTCGTGACGAAGTACAACGCCGCAGCGACGGCATTTCTCTTCTCGACCTACCTTGGCGGTGACGGAGCGGACCACGCTGTTGGTATAGCTTTGGACTCGACTCGGAATGTTTACGTGTTCGGACAAACCCAGTCGAGCAATTTCCCGACGCAAAACCCCTTTCAGGCCACGCTTCAGGGTGGTTCTGATGCATTTGTGACCGAACTGAAGTCTGACGGTTCAGGACTATTCTTTTCCAGCTACCTAGGTGGAACTCAGCAGGAAGGGTCGCTTGCATCTTTGCCCGGAACAAACGCAACGATCACAGGCGGAGTCGCGTTGAACTCCCTGAATGACATGTATGTGGCGGGCTTTACGAACTCGTTTGACTTCCCTCTGGCGACCCCATTTCAAAACACAATGGGAGGCGGGATCGATGGGTTCGTTGCCAAGGTGACAGCCGCCACACCGGCGCCAAGTTTCAGCCTCGCGGCAGATCCGCCCGCAATCACTGTGACCGCCGGAGAATCTGGCTCTACAGACATCACCGTCATGCCCGAGGCAGGCTTCACTGGTAACGTGACGTTCGCGTGCACGTCTGGAGTTCCAGCCAAGACGACCTGCTCGTTTGCGCCCGCTACGGTGGGGCCGACTGGAACAACGACCTTAACCATTTCAACAACCGGAAATGGCACTACGGTTTCAACCGCATCGCCAGAAGGAACTCTACCGCTCTACGCTTCTTTGTTTCCAATCTTTGGCCTTGCCTTGATTGGGGCGAGCCTGAAGAAGCGACCGATCAAGAAAGCTCTGTTGAACATCGTACTTTGTGGCTTGATGCTCTCTGGCGTGGCCTTTCTCGCGGCGTGCGGAGGAGGAGACGGGGGCAACGGCGGCACTCCGAAGGGCACATTCAACGTCCAGGTAACGGGCACTTCTGGTCTTGATTCCAAGAGCACCACAGTTTCTCTCACCGTGCAGTAACATGAATGCATAGATCCGCGGTTCGACATCTTATTGATGAGAACCGCGGATTCGTTGTTATGGGTTCTCGTCGATCAAATACATTGCTGCTGTTTTCCGCCCTCGTTTTCGCTTCGCTCGCCTCGGCGCGATCCAAGCCGCCAGACGCAAACGCAGTGCGATGGGCCGAAGGCGCACCAGGCTCCACGTTCTCCCGCGGTGCGGATGGCAAATACAGCTATGGGCTGCACTCCAAGGACCTAAGCGTCACTCTCACGGTGGACGCGCAGGAACTTCAGCTTACGCGCCGTCGGCTTACTCATTTCCTGGGCGTATTTCTGGACGTCCGCTACGAAGGTTCGGGGACACTTGTGTTCGACCCGAACACAGCAACTTTGGAGTACTCCAGTCACTACCGTGTAACAAAGGCGTCGCTCGATCCGGAAGGTTTTGCGGAACGGATTGAATCAGGTGGTGAAGAGGTTTCGGACGAGACCGGCCGGCACGTGGAGAAGCATCCAGAAAAAAAGGAACAAAGCGAGGCCCTTGCGCGCGCCTATCAAAAAGATGTGGCGGAGTTGCTCGAATTTGTGAACACGCAGTCGCTCAAATCGACCACACTGAGCACAACTGCTCCCCGCGCATCGGGCTGGGTTCTGTTTGGAACAAACAACCGATGGATCGGAAAATGGAAAAAGCGCGAAGACCTCGTCTTCAGGATCACGCTGACTGATCGGCTATTAGAATTTCCATTCAGCCTCCCGCCTAAAGGCTCCGACGTCACACTGAAAGAACGGGATTGAGACCGAAGCAGTCCGCGCACTGACCAGCGGACGCGTCTAGCACTAGGTGCCGTATTTACGCGCTTCCGATTCGCGTTCGGCCAGTTGTCGCAGCAGAATGTCGCGCGACGAAACTAGGCCTTTCAGTTCCTTGCCGTCGCAAATGGGCAAATGACGGAAGCCAAACTCGCGCATCAGGAACAGGCAGTTCTCGACTGTCTCCTGGCTGGCGACGGTGCGGGGTCTCGCCGTCATCACTTCAGAGACTCGTGTGGTTCCAGGCTGGCGCCCCACAGCAACTACGCGATTCATGATGTCACGTTCGGACAGAATTCCTGTGAGTTCTCCTCCCGATAGAACCGGCAAGGCACCGATACTATGTTCCATCATCAGGCGCGCCGCTTCCAGCACCGTCTTATCCGCTTCGATCGAATAGACTCTACGGTCTTTTACGAGCTCGTACACGTGTGCCATGGGTTACTTCTCCTTAACGATGGAATTTAGCCGAAGGAGGCAATCCTGCTGAACCAGTCCCAAAAACGTGGGGATACTTTAACATCAAGCAGAGATTTGTGGGAAACTCGCGGGTACGTCGACAGGTGAATCTACTTAAACGATTGAATATCGCGGATCGCCCAACCTTCTATTTTGCAAGACGCTCGAGAGCTTGAAAGAAGCCGGGAAACGAAACTTCGCTTGCATCGGAGTTGTGAATCACTGTGTCGCCGGAAGCGCGGAGGGCGGCGATGCCGAACGCCATCGCGATGCGATGGTCTCCCATCGAATCGACCTCTGCTCCATGCAATGACTGGCAGCCGCCAACTGAAAAACCATCTTCGCGCTCCTCAACATTCGCACCCATAGCACGTAAGCCTGCGGAAATCGCAGTGATTCGATCTGACTCTTTCACCCGCAATTCTTTCGCATCGCGTACTTCGATTCCGTTCTGAGTGTAGGGCGCGATTGCGGCGAGGACGGGAATTTCATCAATGAGTGCTGCAGTATCTGCCCCGGAAATTGTTCCGCCTTTGAGTTGGTTTCCTCGCACTTCAATCGTCCCAACCAATTCACCGTTTTTCTCGTCGAGTTGCATGACTGAAATACGAAGTCCCAACACAGACAGCCAATCCAGCAAGCGTGCCCGCGTTGGATTCATCAGAACCTGATCCAGAATCAGGTGTGATCCCGGGAAAAGCGCAGCCGCACATAAAAAGAATGCGCCACTCGATAAATCACCGGGCACGTTCGCCTCGATCGAGCGAAGCTTTTGACCGCCACGAATCGACGCCGCGAGTCCGCTTTGTTTTACTTCAGCCCCAAACGCTCTAAGCGCCACTTCCCCATGATCCCGAGTGCGCAGTGGTTCTTCAACACTAGTCTCGCCGTCTGCAAACAATCCTGCGAACAAGATCGCTGTCTTTACTTGGGCGCTTGCGACTGGCACCTTGTATGAAATCGCTTTCAGATGCCCGCCCTCGATGCGAAGCGGGGGTCGTCCGCCGTCGCTCGCGTTGATCCGGGCGCCCATTTGGCTCAGTGGGCCGATGATGCGCTGCATCGGGCGACGAGACAACGATTCGTCTCCAAATAATTCGCTCGCGAAATCTTGGGCGGCGAGGATTCCACTAAGCATGCGAATCGTCGATCCCGAATTACCGCAATCAAGGGGAGCCTTCGGCGCCGCCAAGCCCGTTGGTCGCCCCGAAATCTCGATCACGCCCGAATCATCCTTGCTCCACTGAGCGCCTAGAGCCCGGACACATTCAAGAGTGCTGGTACAGTCCCTTGCCGTGGAGAAGTTACTCAGCCGTGTGACGCCATCCGCCAACGCTCCGAGCATCGCATAGCGATGCGAAATAGATTTATCCCCAGGTACTCGCACGCTTCCTTCGATTCCACGTGCGGGCTTTACCACAGTTGTCGAATGATTCATGGTTGTCTCAAATATATCGAACGTTCATGGCTAGCGGCTGAATGATGAACATCCGCCCCTTGTGATAACGGTCACGAGCCGCGGTGCAAAACTGCACAGACGAACCCTAGCCTACATATTCATAATTCGATCCACACCACAATGCACGAGCGTCGACGTGAGCCACGATTCCTTTCAGACCTAATCGTAGAAGTGTGGGGGCATGACAACTCAGGCGAGCCATTTGCCCAATCCGTGCGTGCGCGGAATATCAGCATAGCTGGGGCACTTCTCGATGGGCTAGATCATGACGTGCAAAGCGGTGATGTGATCGGCGTGCGCCACCAAGGCCATCAAGCTCGGTTCCGCGTGGTCTGGGCCATGGATTTCGGCGTGCCACCCAGAAAACGTGTAGCCGTTCATAAGATAGAGGGCCAAGAATGCCCTTGGCAGCACGAGATTCTAGCTCGGGAAGAACGGTAACCCTACTGCCCGAGTTCGACAGGTACCGGCTGATCGTACGGTTGAATCACAACCTTGAATGATTTCTTGGAATTGAACTGGTCGAGAGTGACCGGAAAGCTCACGACAACGGTTCCCCGCTTTTGATCCCCAGGCATCAGCTTTAGTTCAGGAACCAGGGCGTCCGTCGCATGCTCCCTCAGCGTCGGCAATGCCTGAAAATAACGTTCAAAGTCCACGGCTGATGCAGCGTTGTCCTTGAATTCCTTGCCGTCAGCTGTGACTAGCGTGGCGCCGATCGTATGCACCCACAGCGGTTTTTTGCTCGGATTTTGTAGGGTAACTGTGGCGGCAACCATGACGGAGCCTTGGCCGGGAATTTCAGCAACCGACGTCGCCTCGAGTGTCCCTTGTCCTTGCGGCTTGGCGCGCTGCACAAACGCAAAAATTGCCGCAATCACCGCAAGCGCAGCCATGACGATCAGCAAGATTTGCGCAGGAGGCAAGTTTCGTTTCGCGGTGCCAAATTCTTCCCCGATATTGATAGTAGGCCCCCCCACACTTCCAAACCTGGGCGGCGCAGGAGCCCGTTCGGGTACCGAAACTGGAGGAGGCGTAGGACTGTCGTCAGGCATGCTGTGATTGTAGCGCGGGACCGAGCACGGGTTGAGCTACCAATCGTGTTTCATTGCTTTGGCAAACTGTGAAACGGGAAGCGTGTTCAGAACATCTTCCTTGGTTAACCAGGCCCGCCGAGCTTGCAAGATGCCATAGTGTATTTTCGGCAGGTGCGAGGTGTGATGCGCATCGGTGTTAATCACAATTTTCACACCATGCTGTTTCGCCATCCGCAGATGAACATCATTTAAGTCGAGGCGATCGGGATACGAATTCAATTCCATCGCAACTTTGTGCTTTGCCGCCTCGCGGAGAATCGCGTCCATATCGAACTGGTAGCCGTCACGACGCAACAGCAATCTCCCAGTTGGATGTCCGAGTACTGAAGTGTTCGGATTTGCGATCGCCTTAAGCAGCCGTTCCGTCATCTGTGTTCGATCCAGGTTGAATGCTGAATGCACGCTGGCAATAACGATATCCATTTGCGCCAACACCGAGTCGGAGAGATCCAGCGCTCCATCGCCCAGAATGTCGACTTCGATACCTGCAAATATCCGAATGTCATCGAATTTCTTGCCCGCCTCACGAATCTTCTTTATATGCTGAATAGCACGTTCATCGTCCAACCCGTTCGCAAATGCAAGGTTTTTCGAGTGATCGGTGATGGCCATGTATTTGTACCCGCGAGCGCGCGCCGCCTCCGCCATTTCCTCGATTGTGTTCTTACCATCTGTTTCAACTGTGTGCATATGCACATCGCCTTGAATGTCAGCTTCGGTGACAAGGCTCGGAAGTTCATTCTTGGCCGCAGCATCGATCTCACCGAGATTTTCACGCAATTCCGGAGGAATGAATTCCAGATTCAGCTTGGCGTAGATTTCCTCTTCTGACTTCCCCGCTACTGCCTCACCGCCGTCGAGTTTCGCCAGGCTGTACTCGCTTAGCGTAAAACCCATCTTCAAGGCGCGTTGTCGCAGGGCAACATTGTGAGCTTTGGAGCCGGTGAAATATTGCATCGCTGCTCCGAAAGATTCGGGCGGTAGCAATCGAACGTCGACCTGGATTCCGCTCCGCATCCGGAAACTGATCTTGTTCTCGCCCTGCGCGATTACCTCAAGCAGGCCAGGAAAACGTACGATGTGCTCAACAATCTTGGCTCTGCGAACGTCGTCGCCGCAGGCATCTCCTGTCACCAGGATATCGAGATCGCCAATTGTTTCGCGACCGCGACGTAGAGAACCGGCGGGTGAAATCTTGTCGATGCCCCCAATTTCCTTGAGGTGCTCATGCAATTTGTCCGCTAACTCTTCTGCCGCCGAGATCAGGAATCGACCGCCAATCCGGCGATAGTCTTCCAGGGCCTTCAAGAGCTTTTGCTCGTGCTTTTCACCCAGGCGGGGCAGAATCTGTATCTTCCCTTCCCGGGCGAGCTTGGCGACGCCATCAATATCACTCACCTTGTATGCACTCCAGATCAGCGCAATCGTCTTCGGTCCAAGACCTTGGACTTTGAGCAACTCGAGCATGGATGGATGATATTTCTGCAGCAGTTCGGATTGGAGCCCGAGCCGCCCTTCTTTTAAGATCTCCTGCAAATTCGTAAGCATGCCCTTGCCAATGCCCGCGATCGCGAGCACCTTTTTCGGCTCAGCGATCAAATCTGAGATCTGTTGCGGAAACGCCTCGATCGCCTGAGCGGCGTTGCGATAAGAGCGAATGCGAAAGGAATCTTGCCCATCAATTTCGAGCAGATCAGCAGTCTCGTACAAGACGTTGGCGATGGCTTTGTTGTCCATGGGTGCGAAGAAATTGTATCGCCTGGAGAGTTAAATGAGGTGGGACGAGCTACGACTACCAGCTTGAATACGATGTTCCGTCGCTCGCCGTCAAATTCGCGCCGCTATGCACATCCGTGATGCCAGGCTGTTGCTGGTCCACCGCGAGCAGCACGTCTTCCTGTTCGAGCTGCCAGGTATCGTTCCTATTCGTAAAAGGATCATTGGGCACCTGTTTGATGTAACCCGCCTGGACGATGTCGTCGAGAGACTGAGGTGCCCGCTGTTTATCGAGCGTGAATTGCGAGATGACGGAACGGAGAGTGAAAAGGTCCTGCCGAAGAACCGATTCGCGAGCGCGAAGAATTGACTGGTTATACGCAGGTATCGCCACGGCGAGAAGGATCAGGATCATGCTGACCACGATCATCATCTCGATCAGCGTGAACCCGCTATTTTTCCCGTGATAGCGTCGGCAACGATTGACACGCGAACCTGGCATTTACCAATCCTTATATTTCGTACCGTCTAGAGCGGCACCTTCGGACTTGCTGTAAACATCAAAAACATTTTGCCCACCCCAAGACTCCGACGCAGCGTCATCTTGTACCGAACGCATTCCCCACTCGGATCGGCCGGTCATGGGATCAACTGGGATTTTCCGCAAAAACCGCACCTTCTTGCCAGCGACATCTACGCCTTTTACCAGCGTTTCAAGGTCGGGCGGATAACCTTCACTACCAACCTTGATCTGGAAAGCCCCACGTTCGGAAGCGTCCTTATACCGGTCAATCGCATCTCGTATGGTCCAGAGGTCGTAGCGCAATTCTCGTTCTCTTTCCCGTTTGATCGTGATCTGTATGTACGGGACTGCCATGCTGGCCAGCACCGATAAGATCGTAATCGCTACGATCACCTCGATCAGACTGAAGCCTCGAGCGCGCCGGCAGAGTTGTCGACCTGCGCGATCTGTTGGCAAGTGAAGAGACGGGTTCACGGTCTTCTCACTGTACCGTGACTGCGGCTTGCGCTCCACTGACCGGAATCGCCTGCATTGCAGGATCGCGTGCGCCGCCACGCGTGATCGTCACGGCCGATTGTCCCGCGCCTTTAGCGACAAAAGTCAGAGTGACTACTCCTCCCTGCCCAGACACTCCACCTGCGCCCGGCGGTCTTGTGGCGGTAATTTGAAGGGTGCCGGTCGACGGGTCATCGCGATGTACAAGCGCGACGGGCTGCCCGTCTTGTGAGAGAAATCCACCATTCGACACATTCGCCAACTCCAGCTGGTTCGGATCGTAATTGACCTGAATCGGCACGGAGTAGACATTTTGTGCCCCTGACATGAGCACATTAACCGTGAAAGTGGCGCCTTTCGGTTGCGTCGTCGTTGGCGGATCAAACATAAAGCTGGCACTGCCCTGCGGGGCTTGGGCTGGAGCAGGCACAGTCGGAGCAGGAGTTGCGGGATTGGGTGCAGCAGCGCCCGGTGAGGGGGCCTGCATCGCGGGCTGCTGTGCTGCTGGCGAGGAATTCGGAGCTTGTGACGGTGGCGCGGCAGGCGCGACCTGTTTCGCTACGCGCCGTAGCTCGAGCGCGTTAGCTGTACCTACGTCGAGCATGTCCTGATTGGCGCGGGTGAGTTCCTGCCCACGGATGATGTGCGGCACCAGAACGAAAACGATTTCATTTTCGCGATGTTCGGTGTTGGTTTGCGAAAACAGATACTTGAGTATCGGAACTTGCGCCAGCCCGGGAATTCCGCTTAGCGCCTTGGTTTGCTGATCTTCAAGAATTCCGCCCAGCAGATTCACTTCACCGTCACGCAAACGAATCTCATGTTCGATCTTGCGTTGCCCAATGACAGGCTGGTCGATGCCGCCGATATTTACACGCGAAGTGACTGCGGAAATATCCAAGGCAATCTTGAGCGTGACATCTCGCGTCGCGTGCACGCGGGGCGTGATGTCAATATTGACGCCCACATCGAGATATTGGAACTGGGTGTTGACGAGTGGGTTGATACCGACGCCACCTATACCAGGCTGGAACGACCCGGTTGCTACCGGCACGCGGTCACCAATCTTCAATGACGCCTTCTGTCCGTCCAAGGCCCGGATTTGTGGGTTTTGAATAATCTTGGTAGTTGAATCGCTTAAAAGTGCGGTCGCTGTTGCAGGCGGGATCGTGACCTGGAAATCCGTCGCGTTCAGGTCTGCAAGCCTATTCAGATTGATGGTGTTTGATCCTGTGCTGGCATTGGTTGTTGTCCCGCCGGTAGTCGTTGAGCTTGTTGTGACGTTCGGTTGCAGTGCAACGCTCACGCTCGTCGGCGGATTGATGCCGAGATTGCGCATTTTGTCTTTGCTGACCTGCATGACTGCAACTTCAACAATTACTTCCGGCTTTGCCTTGTCGAGATCGTCGACCAGCTTCTGAGCGAGTGCCAGCTGGTCAGGTGTGCCGCGCACAACAATGGCACCCTGCGACGGTAGCTGTTGAATGCGACTGACTTCTAAGATCGTGCGCATTGCGTTGACAACATCCTGCAATTCGGTTGGCTGGGACAGGTTCGCAAGATAGAACGTTTTAATCACGCTCTGCTCAAGCTCTTTGCGCTTTCCCGGATTGTCAGCGGCAACGAAAATCGTGTTCGTAGTGACAGGCCGCCAGAAAGTTTTCGATTCCAGCGAAACGATCTCGAGCGCTTCTTCGAGGGTCACTCCGTTAAGCTCAATCTTGATGCGGCGCGGCGTGTAATCCGGATCAAACAGAACATTAATCCCGGCCAACTTGCCGATGGTTTCGTAGATGACTTTGGAATCTTCTGTGAGCTTGAGGGTGATCGGAACGTTGGAGATCGGTGCTAGTTCAACAGGGCCCATCGCTTCGGAAAGACGTTTCTTCAAAGCGTTCGGGGGTGAGGTTACCGCCTGCGGATTGCCACCCTCGGCTTCGCGAATTAATTGCTGAGTCCTTCTCACTTCCTGCTGTGCAATGAAACTGGAGGGGTCAATCTCGAGCGCCTTCTGAAATTCGGTGAGAGCATCGTTCAATTTCCCACCATCTCGCATAACCTGCCCACGATGCACGTGTGAAGCAGCAGCCAGAAACTTTGTGCGCTCGTAGGACGCACGATAACGCAGCTCTTTCGGCTTCAATTCATAGGCCTGACGGTAGAGTTCAAAGGCCTGCTCGTAGTTTTGTCGAGCTTCGGCGTCCTGTCCTTTTTCCCAGAGCGACTTCGCGCTCTCTGCGGCCACAGCCAGCGTCGCGGCCACGACGAGCAGGCAAAGAGTCGGGCGGATCAGACTTCTCATGAAATTCATTCCTTGTACCGCTGGACTGGACGCTGCTCCGTAGCTTCGCCGGAAAAACAGGCGACCGGCAAAAGTCGGCCTGATTCGCGCTCTAAGGGCCAAAAATGGGAGCTTTCGGCGCTGATTATAGCATCGCGTCCATACGCACCCGAAGTGACTGGTATGGTTGCAGTTACACTCATTGGTCGTAGAACCAAAGATCCTCCATAGGGGCTGCCTTTCCCCAAGTCCACCCTATGGGCCTGCGACGCCGCCAACGGCCCGATGTGGTACTTTTTTTAAGCGCCATGGCACGCCCAAACACACATCAGACGCGCTCCAAGCCGGAAAAGAATCCGAAGCGGGATCCCACCGCGTCAGGGCAACGGGATGCCTCCGTTAACAGGAACGCTTCACATAACTACTTCTTGCTGGAAAAATTTGAGACCGGCATTGCACTGACTGGCACCGAGGTCAAAGCGATCCGGTCCGGCAAGGCGAACCTCAAGGATTCCTATGGGTTGGTGAAGGACGGGGAACTGTGGTTGCTCAACTGCCACATCAGCCCGTATGAACACGGCAGTTACTCAAACCACTCTGCGTTACGCACCCGAAAATTGTTGGTTCATCGGGACGAGCTCAAAAAGCTGATCGGCCAAACACAGCAAAAGGGCCTGACCCTCATTCCGACACGTATGTATTTCAAAAACGGGCGTGTAAAAATCGAGCTTGCTGTTGCTCGCGGAAAGCAGCTGTGGGATAAGCGCGAAACCGAGCGCCGCCGCACTGCAGACCGCGAGGCTCGTGAGGCAATTGTTCGCGGCCACAAGGGTGGATAACGACTGCAACCTCGGCAGTTGAGGTACACCTTGCTACAAACTGAAGAGCCAAACAGGATTTGAATTAGCTTTCAACGCTCTCAGCATTGAGGGATTGAAAAGCGGTTGCTATAATTCGTAAGTCCCACAAGCTTCCAGCGTTTTCTGGTTGCACAGATTCAAGACATTTCCCGTCTGAGAGCGCGGCAACGCACCGCGCAGTCTGTCGACAACCAACCGAAGTGGCCAGGTAGCTCAGGTGGTAGAGCGCAGCCCTGAAAAGGCTGGCGTCGGCGGTTCAACTCCGTCCCTGGCCACCATAAATTCATAAACTTACGGACGGTCAGTTCCCCGGTTGGGTCACAATTGGTCACAATTCAATTCACCACCATGGTCGATGACTCGCGAGCGTTTGCGTTCTTTGCTGCCTGCGCGTTAGCAATTCGCTCAGCCGCCATCTTGGAGGTCTGCTCGATCGCTCTCCGCTGCGAGTCGGGAACAAACTGTGCATAGATGTCGAGCGTGGTGCCAACGCGTGAATGTCGCATCATCGCCTGCACATCTTTCGGGTTCGCGCCCGCCTCGATCGCCCAGGTCGCCCTCGACGTCGGAGGCAACGCCAATTCACGAACCCAAGCCCCAGCTTGCGGCCGACGGGTTTTAAGAACCGGCAAAGAATGTTGTTATCGCGCATCGGCTGACCGCTTTGCACGCTCTGAAAAACCAGATCGTCCGGTCCGTCCGACTTTACGACCTTGTATTTCCGCGTTGCTCTTCCGGCCCGTACTGGTGAGCAGTTTTAGGCGATGAATCCGCTCGATGACTGAGCGATCCACGCCTATCGTTGTGTTTGACGCACTGCTCTTCGGCTCCGACCAATCGCCGCGACAGTACCTTTCATCGATCGTAATGGAGTCGAAGCCGATGTCATGCCACTTGAGACCGAGCAGTTCGCTGACCCTGAGCCCCGAATACGTCACTACATAGACCATCGTCGCGTAGGGTTCCGGAATTGCATGAACGAGCTCATCGAACTGCTCGGGAGAGAGGAAAGGCTTTTTGCGCTTTCCGGTTTTGTTGGGCGGGAGCTGGATTCCTTCGATCGGGTTGGTCACGAGCAGTCCGTATGTCTTGACCGCCGTCCGAAGTACACTCGCGAGAACGTCCCGAATTTTGTCGCGCGACTCCCCGCTCAGCTTCCAGTTGCACATGCTAGAGAAGTACCCTTGAAGCGTCATCGGCGTAAGGTCGATCAAGCACAAGTCTCCGAACCTCGGGAGGAGGTAGTGCTCCAACACGCCTGTATAGCGTTCTTGCGTCGTCTTCCTCAATAGTGGCATTTCGAGCGGTTTGTAGGTTTGTTCCACATATTTCCTGAAGTTTGTCGCTGAACCAATGGAAATGATTCCCTGATTCAACGGCCGTAGGTATTCGTCTCTCAACCTGAGCACGTCGCGCCACTTTGTATCGAGTGGTGCGAGGCGTACTCGGACCTGACGTCGTTGAGGTTTGCCGTGCTGGAAATCATCTTTCCAGACGACAATTGTCCAGTGGTTACCATGCTTTTTAGGCTCGGGATTCTGATGCCTCCTACGCGCCATCCTCTCCATCTCCTCTCCTCGAGACGTGAGAACAACGCTGATGTTCGCCGGCGGAAGTTTAGCGCGCTCCGCTGTGCAAATCGCACTTATTGTTTCAGTATCTGCAAGCACTCCCGTGCTCCGCTTCGGCTGGTGCTAACTACCGCGAGTTAGCACTCTTAAAATGGCCAAATACGACCAATTCCCTTGCTTTCAATTCCCTTTCGTAGTTTGCAGCTCCGCAACTGCTAACTTCTTTTCATCGGTGCTAACCTTTTTTTTGGAGCTGCAACTAGAAAAATTCCGCCGCCTCGCGGCACCCGCAGAGGAAGCGTCTGGGAAGGACCCTCGAGCACCTTCGCTGCCTAGTAGCGCGGCGCGACCAATGGTTTCGTCTTCCGGTCGAGTCTTCATCCGACACACTGCTGCAAATTCTGTGATGGTCATCTATCTGCACTCCTATACGGGCTCAATAAAGATCTTTTGCGCGGACGGATTCCCTATGGATGTTAGGTAATCGGCATCCTGAGTCATGCAATGCTTCAATTCACTCAGTGAACCTCTTGGCGACGTGGGCGCGTTAGTTTCGACGCTTTCGCGCCATCCATTCGACCGGGGCGTATCCGTTTCTGTGCCATCAAGCAGGCACCCGTTGCCCGGGTTTCCGCGTCCGACTCGTTACCATCCGATGATCTTTGGGCATCGGTAGGGTGAAACAACGGCCCGTTGTTTTTCGGAAAAGCATTGCCGCGAAGCAACCGCCGGCGCGAGGCCGGGAGTGAATCTCGATCGAGAGGTATTTTCTCGCCACAGTTTATCCATGACATTTCGCTCGCTAAGTTCTAGAACTGTTGCTATCGTGGCGCTGTGATCAAGCGTCGTGGACGCCAACTCCGATCTGCTGACCTCGACAGCGAACGCTCTCAAGAACTTCGTCAAGGTGGGGGTGGTGCACATGACGCGGCTGTTCATTTTGGCGCTAAGGGCGGGCGGAAAGGTGGCAGAAAAGCCCACCGGGTCGGAGGACTCGTCCGAGTGAAAACGAGTCGCGTTAAGGGGGGCTCATCGACCTCACCAGCGAAGATCGCCGCAGCGCGTCTCAATGCGCAAAAGGCACGTGATGCGCGATTAGCCAAGGCTAAAAAGTTAAAGGTGTGGGAGAAAACAGCGCCCATCGATTACGAGGCTGAGCAGATAGACCTCTTCTAGCGCGAGTTCTCACTTCTCACTAAGGTGGGAGACCACCGCATTTATCGCACGCTACCTATCCGAGCAGGCCCCTGGGGGGGGAACGCAGGAGTTTGAGAGTTACATGAGAGACTTTGCTCTCATGGCCAAAAAAAGGCCCTTTCTCATTCAATACCGAACTCATTCACACTGAAAAAGCCGCTACTACCTAGTCGCGGTTCGGAAAGCGCATCTTGCTTGTTAACGAGCTGCCATTGGACATCGGCGAACTTGTGTCACGAATCCGTCCGCAATTCGGTTGAACCGAATGCCCTTTACGTTCAAGAGCCAACAACCGGCACCCTGGGTAGGGCTGGCGGCATACCAACTACTGGAAAACAATCATCCCGGGAAAGTAGTCGGTGAAATGGCGATATTATGCCAGCTGAACCCCGGCTCGCTGATCGAACAGCACCTTGAGCCGTCCCTTGTCCCCTCCGGCTTTGTAAGTTCCGGGGCGGCTGCTCACTCACCCGACGAGATTCTGACTTGACGCTCTGCGGCGACAGAAAGCTGTTCGTGGTTTTTCCCGCAGATCTAGCATAAGGGCCAACAATATTGGGGAAGTTGTCCTAGGCCGCAGATGTTCTCCGAACGCGGGGCAGAGGTGCATTGTGGGAAGCGGTCGGATCGAACGCTCGCCAACCCTCCCTCACGCTGGTCTTGTATTCGTTTTCCTCGTTCAGGATCGTTAGTGGAAGCGCGTCGTAGAACTGAATCTCGGCACCTGCTGCGTCATCGGTGAATTTCAAATCGAGTTGCACAAACTCGCTCTCGAAGATGCGCACTTCAAGACGCTCTCGTTCCACTACGAGAATCTGCCGAAATTGCGCGTGTGGTGAGTCTTGCATACTCTTGCGCAGCACGAAATGACGGTGTATCTCTAAGTACATGTGATCCTGGTCGAAAGCGGGGCTACCGAAAGTACTACTGGTTAAGAGAACTACCTACTTGCGAAAACAATTGTTTGCATTCGAACCAACAAGACGAATCGTTCTCACCACGAGCACTAAAATCACTGCCCAGCATAACGGCGTAACTCTGCAATGTCCTGGCCTTCGTCAGACAAGAACATCCTCATTCAATGTTTCACAGGGAACTCCAAGTGTTGATCGTGGACTGTGCTCTTGTGGTCTGAAATTGTCAACTGACGTGGCTTTCAGGGTCTTGTGCTCGCAAGATCGAACCTCAACAGTGTTGTTCACACAAGTTGAAAGCGGTTTGAACGAATCGACGAATCAACGCTGTTTGACGACGCGGGATAACGACTAAACACCCGGGCCTCGTGGTCATAGCCGCGCTCACCCGCTCTTTCAAAATTCACGGAGTCGGAATTACAACGGGGACTGCGGCCGAATATCCGCTCTCCGCTCCACTGCTATCCACGGCTGTTGCTACATAGTAGTATGTCGATCCAGCCTGCACGCTCGTGTCCGTGTACGTGATTGTCGCGTCAAGAGCGGAATTAATTTTGCTGAACGGACCCGAAGGTTGGCTTCCTCGGTACACGTTGTAGCCAGCTACTGCCGGACTCGCATCCCAGGAAAGATCCACGCTATGAATCGGAGCCGCGGCTCCGGTTCCCGACAAGGCTTCCGTGACCACTGATGTCGCGGCGTTGCTCGCAAACACCAGATTCGCCGAAGTCGCTCCGCTCATCTGCGGAGTGAAAGTGACGTTATAGGAAACACTCTGACCTGCATTTAGAGACAATGGAAGGACAACGCCACTTAAGGCGAACTCAGCACTGCTTGGACTGGACGAGGTGATCGTGACGCTCGAGCCACTCGCTGTGAGGGTTCCAGTCTTAGTCGAGCTCTGTCCCACCACAACGCTGCCGAAGTCCACACTTCCCGGGTTGACCGACAGCTGCCCGGGAGAACTTGCTGACCCGGACAAAGCGATGGCCAGGCTCGGATTTGTGGCATTTGAAGTCAGGGTCAGACTCCCACTCGTTGTTCCACTCGTTTGCGGCGTGAATGCAACGCTAAAAGTCAGGCTCTGTCCAGGTGTGAGTGTTTGCGGGACACTTAAGCCGCTCACGCTGAACGCAGCCGATGACACCGCCGCCTGCGAAATGCTCACACTGGCACTACCGCTGTTAGTCACAGTCTGGTATTGCGAGGAAGTACCTCCCAGTGCCACCGTTCCAAATGCAAGGCTCGAAGGGCTGACACTCAGCTGGCCAGCGGCGGCCGTGGTGCCCGTACCAGAAAGCCCTACGCTCGTCTTAAAGGTTCCGCGTGAACCCTTCTGATTCGTCGCAGGTTTCAAAGTGAAATCGAAGCTTCCACTCACCGTGCCAACGGTCGAAGGCGCGAAGGTCCCACTGAAGGTCACGCTCTGACCGGGCGCAATAGTAAATGGAAAGGAGAGCCCGCCAAAGGCATAGCTTGTGCCATTCACGCTAACGCCTTTGACGGTCGCGCTGGCTGTACTGGAATTAATGAGCGCCCCGGAGAGCGTTGCTTTGCTGCCGACGGCAACACTTCCGAAATTCATTGCGCTCGGCGATGCCGCAATCTGTGCTGCTATAGGAAGTTGTAAGAGAAATATGACTAGAAAAGTAACGATCGGTGCGATGGCGTTCCATCGCGGGCTCGGACGTTTCACGTGTCGCCTCAATGCACCGTGCCACACACGCACGGTTGGGGAGTTGGCGCGGCAACCCGGCGGGGACCGGCGGGATCGTATCCGCCGCACTCACCAAGCTGCATGCTCATTGTTCCGTGAGGGGAGATTGAGCAACAGATCACGAAAGGCTTAATCGCCTTGGCTTCTATGAGGTCCATACCCTGTACTACCGGACATTGAGAGGTGCATTGAAGAAGTACTCAGTAGTCCTCAAGTGGGAGGTTGAGAGGAATAAGGGTCTTTAAGAATGGGGAACGCCACTATGCCGATCGTGGCCGCCCTCTTGCTGCAACATTGAACTCACGGATTACAGACACTCGTTGGTGATAGCCCGTTTACACTCTGACTCGAGCACTAGAGTGCTCGCCGTCGCATCTCGGATCTCAGTCGCACTTTCTCTGGCCGTTTGAGATTAGGGTCGCAATCGTACTCGAACACCCTCAGGCTCTGCGAGATCATGATTCGTAGTGCCCGTTCCTCACGGCCTTTCTTCTTTCCGAGCTCCACGCCTGCGCGCAGCAAGTCCAGTGTTGCCTGACTGATGTCGGCCCATTCATTGTCCTGCTCGTATAGATAGGCTTGGAGCGCAAACTTTGAACGCATGCGGAGGTGTTTTCCTAGGTTCTCATTTTTTTTCTTTCGATCCGTTCTGTGCGGCTCCTCCTGAAACACGTCTAATCCAATTTTCCAGCATTCGGTTGCCCTCCACTTGCACGTTTAGGAGGTAATAGTAGATGTTCAGCTATCGCAAAGGGTGTATCGGTTATTGTAGCTTCCGACAAAGCTCAACAGCGAAGGCCCAAGTGGGGCTACATCTTTTCAAATAGGTATTTGTCGCCAATTCACGCGGATGGCTCAAGTTTCGCATTGGTTACGTCCGTTACTCTACCTGCCGTAACGAAAGTAAGTTGCATGTTCGTTGTGGCGCACACAACATAGACAGAAGGGCTGCGGTCGCGTGCAGTAGAGAGTCTTTTCTGCGGGGTAAACGCCTTCGATGACGTTATTTCGTGGAGCTAGTTGAAAGTCGAGGTAACCATCCATCGTGCGTGTGAAGTCACATTGTAGATTCCGTGGTTTCTCGCTGCTCGAGCTGATGATTGTTGTCGCAATGATTTTCATCATGCTATCGATGTGTACCTTGCTCGTGAACACGTCAATCCAGACGAGCCGGGTGCGGGGCACGGCAAACCGCTATGCCCAACTATTGCAGACAGCGAGGACCCGAGCGGCAGCCGACGATCGTTTCTATTCTGTATATATTCAGCCCGTCGCAGGCGCAAATCCCGGACTCGCCTACGTCGATATTGTTCCAACTCAGGTAAATGGCGTCTCTGGTCATGGCCCGCCGCCGGCAGGCTTCTACGATCGAGGGGATCCTGTCACTACCCTGTCGAGCGGCGTAATCCCACAGCCTGCAGCGGCAGCGCCCGCGGCGGCAAACCTGAAAAATCTTTTTTGCGCAGCCTGCGACCCGCTCATAGTGCAAAACACCGCACCGACTTGGGGCCCCGACGGCATGCCGTGCAAGGTGAACCCGTCCCAGGATGGTTCCGCCACAGTCTGCAACTCAGCGGGGGGACCAATTGCATACGTCACCTACTTTCAATCGCAGACAAACGGCCAGTGGACCGCGGTCACTGCGAGCCCGGCAGGCCGCGTCAAGGCTTGGTACTACACACCAAATACTGGGACTTGGACGCCACAGTAAGACAAGGAAGTGTATGCGAGACCCGTTGACATTCCGTTCTACGCGGACACTCGAATCAGGAATGAGCATGATTGAGCTCATGATCGCCATGGTTGTCCTCGCAGTAGGTTTGGGAGCACTGAGCAGCCTGTTCGTTCTTGCCAGTGGTGCCAACAACAAGAACAGTCGAGGCACGTCCGCCGCCCTTCTCACAAACATGATGATCGAACAGATCAGCGCCCAGTCCGCAAATTCGTCCGCCAACATCACGGTCACGGATTGTCAAGGGACACAGTGGGTGGTCGCAACAGCCGGAGCCCCCGGCCCCAACGGTGCGGGCGCTTCGTTGGTGACTAACCCTGCGAGCCAATACTACGGCGGAATTGACCCCGCCCAAGATTTTGCGACTGTCACCGCCGGATATGGAATGCGGTATGCCGACTGCGCTGTCAATGGTCGACAGGCTTTGTACGATGTTCGCTGGAATGTTGTCACGATCGATCCATTTACTCGGCTGATCACCGTAACTGGGCGGCAAGTAAGCCCAGCAGGACAACTCGGCAACAAGCTATTTGCCTTGCCCGTGACACTGCGCACGATCGGAGGGATGTGATGCGGCCAGACAGGTTCCGGCGTTTTTCGAACTTAACGATCTCGGCGCAACGCGGCTTTTCGTTGCTCGAGTTAATGGTCGTTTTGGCCATCCTGAGTGTGGTGTTGGCGGTAGTCATGAGTGGAGTGACGGAACTCCAAAAGAAAAGTTCCAGTGAAACCGCAAAAGTGGACCTGACTCAGCAGTCTCGCCAGTTCATGGACCAGATTGTCAAAGACCTTCACCACTCCGGATATCCCAGCGTCAAGATGTTCGAGGACGCTGTCGCGACTGCAAATCCCGCTCTGTACGGCGATGGTTTGATGAGTATTGGCAGCGGTGCTCTGCAGTTTGAGGGCGATGTCGACGGTACCGGAACGGTGAGCGAGGTGTTTGTCCAGCTGACACCTGTAGGCGGACCATGTCCATGCACCTTGCAACGCGGCGCGGTTTCCAAACAAGATTGGCTCGTCGGCCTGGGACCGTCTTACTACACGCAGGTGGACAACGTAATGAGCACGAATGTGTTCACCGCAATCTTGAATGACGGAACGTCGGTGAGCCTGCCCTGTACGAAAGCTGGCGGCTGCGCAGACGGAACACCCATGGAAAATATCGTGGCGGTTGGTCTCACTCTGAACGTCCGCACCGCTACGCCCGACATGGTCGATCGATCGTTTTCGATGGTGACGATGTCATCTGAGGCAAAGATCAATAACTTGGTCACAAACTGACTTTGATCGCTGGCACTGTGGCGCCGGGGGGGAACCCATGTTAAATGGAAAAAACAATGAACGTGGAATCGCGTTGTTCATGTCGCTGATCATCCTGCTCCTGCTCAGTGCTCTTGCTATCGGCTTGGTGTACATGGCCAACACCGACACCTTCGTGAATGCGAATTACCGGAACCAACAAGTGCTGTACTTTGGGGCGAAGGCCGGGCTGGAAGAGGCTCGCAACCGATTGATGGTATCGAACCCAAGTCCCATAGTGACATCGCCATGCGCGGGAGCTAATTGTTTGCCTGTCGTTCCGGTCATTCCAAGCGATGGCAATCACGGTGTTCTCTACGTCTTGGGCGGGCCGAATCCTGCCGCCGTCACTCCATGGGTGGCTGGCACAGTCTACACCGACGATGAACTCTGCCATGATGGGTACACACTGACGGGCCTTAATCCGCATAGCGCAGATGTCCACTGTCCAGAAGTTCCTACTGCCGCGAATTGGTATTCAACCGCTAACAGTATTTCCCCTTGGAACTCGACCAATGCGGCGCTTCCTTTCCTCTGGGCGCGAGTAAGTCTGAAACTGAACGGTTCTGTTGACAATGGCAAGTACAAAGTGAATCCCGCAGCGGCGGCAAATCTTCCGGTGTGCTGGGATGGCACACGTGAAATGGTCGCAGCCACTCCCAATTGTGCGGGGACGCCAACCCAAGCCAATCCCGTTTACCTGATAACCGCTTTAGCCGTGAACCTTCAAACGAGCTCACGTCGGATGGTGCAGTCGGAAGTGGCCCTTACCCCGACGCCCCCGTTTCCATATGGAATGTATGCTACCGGAACAACCTGCGGGGCGCTTCAGTTGGGCGGAGGCGCGACCACTGACAGCTATACCAGCGCAGCAGGGTCGAACTACGCTTCGAGCCACTCCAGCACCGGAGGTGACGTAGGTTCGAATGGCAACGTGTTAATGAACGGGAACAGCACTCAGATCGGCGGGTCTGTGGGTGTACCAACCCCCACCACAGGAGCTTGCCCGGCTGGTTTGACCGCCCTTGGCGGAGCCGGCTTTTTACCGCCCGCGCTTGTGAACAAAGTGGAGGCTGCCGGACCATTCAACTTTCCCACACCACCTTCACCAGTTCCGCCGCCGCCTACAACCAATGAGCCGAAGATTGGAAAATCAGGTGCAAACTTGCTGCCAGGCACCTACGGCAATATCAGCGTGACTGCCGGTGGCACGATCACGATTGCTCCCGGCACCTACAACATCAACAGCATCAGCCTGGCTGGTAACTCGAATCTTGTAATCAGCCCCTCTGGGTCAGTGGTTATTAACGTCGCGGGCGTGGGACAGAGCACGCCAATTGATTTTTCAGGCGGGGCAATTACTAACAATAGCTTGATTGCCAACAATTTTCTCGTCAATTATGCCGGCACCGGGACCGTGAAATTGAGTGGCAACACGTCAACTTATATGACCGTATACGCGCCGAATGCGGACATTAACATCACTGGCGGCTCGGATATTTACGGCGCGGTAATTGGACGCACCATTAGGAACTTGGGTGGCACGGCCTTTCACTACGATAAGAACACAAAGGTCGGTCCTCAATCGAACGGCTATTACACCCAAATCGCTCTTCGCGACATTCAATACTAACGAAGGGCGCACGTGAGCGGATCATTTTGAACGATCGCCGGAGTTTGTCGGCTCAATCCAGTCATTCGGGGGCAAGGAAACGCCCCAGATATTCTGCGGCCGTTCCAATTCGATTCCACAGAGCAACGGATTGGCCTGATCCACGTAAACCACACGAGCATTCGCTGTTTTGCTGGTTAAGTACACTTCGATAACGATTCGCATACCGACGCTTAAGCCAACCGCGCTTGAAACTAGAGCTCCATGCAGGTTGACCAGAATCGTCTCGCCATCGCATGTCAGGCGATGATCTCTGTCTTGCACACTCATCACCACCTTAAGGGGGACGCGAGTGCTTCTTCGCGATTCATGGGGCTTTAGATTCGGAATTCGACTATCCTTTCCGCGATTCACTCGAGATCATTTAAGGGTTGCAACTAGCGTCCTCTCCCGGAAGTTCTTTACCACCAAGCAACAGCATAAACGACGTCCAGCTATGTGCATTACGTTACACCTAGCTTATGGCACTTACGGGCCATACATGCTACCTAACCGCCTGATAAATGCCATCCCATCAATCATGTACCGTCGAAGGCTATTCTTAGCGATTGGCAGAACTCGTGCAGGATAACCATTGCTTGGTTCCACCATTCAATGCGTGTTGGGGGATTCGCGTGCGGGCATTCAGTACTAAGGTCATATTAGGTGCGATCGCTGGACTTGCTGCCATTTTAATGGTACCCGTCGCGGCGGCAGACAGTTTCACCTTAACCAATAACAACCTCGGCCTTTCCGGCGTGCTCGGAACTGTATCGACCACTCAGAATGGCAACAACGTGAACGTCAGCATCCAAATGAGCCCCGGATATGCAGTGTTGGTGAACGGCGGCGTCCTCGGGTTCACAACCAGCGGAGGCTTGGTACTGACTAGCGGTTCGCTAAGCAACTTTAGCCTAAACGGCATGAGCAGCAGTCTCAAGAGTAACAGCACGATCGGAAGTTTTACATTCGACTTCCTGTTCCAAACCTCGGGGAGTGGCGGCCAACAGTTCCCCACGTCTCTGAGCTTTACAGTGCTGAATGCAAATGTAAGCCAGATCAATGGATTGGGACTTCATTTGTGCGTTCTTAACAATTCGGGTGGTTGTGCCACAACGGGTTTCGCGACTACCGGTACTCCTACCCCGGTGCCTGAGCCGGGCACCCTGAGCCTTGTTGGAACAAGTTTACTCACTCTTGTCGGCGTCTTTCGCCGTCGCTTTATGTGTTAGCGATGAGTTCATACAGTTTTTGACATGCAGCCCCGGCCATACCGGGGCTACTTTTTTCTCATTTTTCTCATTTCGTTGCTCTGATACGCGCAAACGACCGGGAAGTCGGTCGGCATTTCGCTCCGAGATTTTTTGTCTGCGAGGTGACCAGGAATTTTGGAATGACTGCGTGACTTTAGTTTCTGTACTGGTGATAGTCTAGTTCTACGAACGGGCCGTCCCTGGCCCGATTTCACCTCCCCGGAGAACTAAATGCGACCCTCAAGGAACCCCCGCCAGATCGCGCTTCTATTAGCCATGGTCTTTTCATTCGGTGCTTTTGCCAGCGCCGAGAAAATGATCGGCATCAACGTAGTCCTGAAAACAAGCATTACCAACAGCGTGTTGGCTGACCTCGGACAACATGGCAAGATCCGCGACATTTTTTATGAAATTCGCGGCGTATCGATGATCGCAGCTTCCAGCCAGCTCACGGGCATTCAGCATCTGCCCTACGTCGCCTATGCCAATCCAGACCAGCCCCGCAACACGGGACCTGTGAGTGCGGTGCCAGTCAGTGACTTTAGCGGAGGACGCAGCACTTGGGATATGGACGCAATTAACGTCACTCCGGGCCCTGGCAGCGGAAATCGTGGCGTTGCTTTTGATGGCACGGGCGTGTACGTCGCGATTCTCGACACTGGCTTGCTTCAAACTTGGCGTTCGTACTTCCCAGCTAACCGCATCGCCAGCCAGTACGCAACGACTTTTCAAGGCGGAGGCGCAGCTGACAACGGCGCGACCCCTACTCCGCCTAACAAATGGCAGCAGGATCAGAATTCCCACGGTACCCATGTGGCCAGCACAATTCTGGGCTACAGTTTTTTCGGGATCCCCACCCAAGGCGTGGCGCCCAAATCCACTGTTATACCTGTGAAAGTCCTCAATCAAAACGGTAGCGGATGGTCCTCGGCAATCGCTCAAGGCATTTTGTACGTGACAAACCTTCACAGAAACCAGCTTGCTGGAGAGCCGATGGTGGTCAATATGAGTCTCGGTGGCAGCCAACTGGACGCTCTCGAGAAAGCTGCAATTGATTACGCGGTTGCGAATGGCGTGATCATCTGCGCCTCCGCGGGCAATGCTGGAACTCAAGGGATGGGCTATCCTGGCGCTTATCCGCCGGTAATCTCTGCCGCCGCATCAGGTTGGGTCAAGCAGTTTACAACTCCGGACTGGTGGTACGCACTCAATGTTCCCGATCCGAACAATCCGCAGGATTTCTACATTGCTTCCTTCTCCAGCCGCCAGAAGTCTGGACAGGATTTGGACGTCACTGCCCCAGGCGACGACACCGTTGGCCCATATCAAGTGAATAGCCAGCAAAGCTATTACTTCCTGAGTGGAACGTCGATGGCTAGCCCGCACGTGACAGGCACTGTAGCGCTCCTTCTGCAGAAAAACCCTAGTCTTACCGCTGCGCAAGCGGAAAGTATCTTGGAAACGACGGCGACCCCTATGCCGGCAGGGTGTCGTACCGTCCCACTCGAAGGGCAAGTGTGCTGGGGCACTGACGCAACCGGGGCCGGGCTACTAAACACAGGTGCGGCCCTGGCGCAATAACATTGTGTTTCATGTCGATCGAAGCGGAGGCACGTTGCCTCCGCTTTTTCTTTCGCGGTTGAGTGTTCGTACGAAACTTTTCACTTCCCAACTCTGCTATCTAGAGAACGCCGGGATGAGAGGTTGACATTTGTCTAGTTCCATAAGAGTATCTCAGCGACCCGGCGTTGCCGTTTCCCTAGCGGGGTGCGGCAAACAAACAAATTCCTAAGAACCTTCCGTATATTCTCAGGACTAGTACAAGCTGAGCGAACCGCTAATTGCCAGCTCGCGGGTTGGCTTGGCTGCAACAAAAGCGCGCCCCTCCCCATTTTGACCAGCCTGTAATAAAGGTTAAGACTCAAGCCTGCTCGACGCAGGTTGACTCGGAGAGAATCGCCATGCGAAATTTTTGTGAAATGAGGCAGACTATGTTGGCTCCGCTGAGCAAGTTACGCTCAAAGTTTTCGCTTCTCCGTCCGTTCTTCCTGTTGGGGTTGGTGCTGCTCCTAGGTTTCCTACAATTGAGCTTGGCCCAAAATCCTGATTTCCACATATTTAAGAACTTCTTCGTCACCGGGGACTACGTGGTTTCCGGTTGGGTCGAAGGAGCGCCGGATGGCAGCGGCTACGCGCCCGGTATCATCTCTATCCCTGACACGAAACAGCCAGTGGCGACGAGCGTGCCCAAGGGTGCCGATATTGTTGCTGCCTACCTGTATTGGGCGACTGTCGAGGGGAACCAGAGTGCGCAGGTCGGTAAGCAGGCATTTTTCAACGGATACTCCCTAACTGGGACGGTCTTAGGGAGCCCCAATGCGCCCGTGTCCTGGAGCTCGGGCGGTTGTTCCGGCTCGGCTCAGGGGTCCAAGACTATGCGGTATTACCGCGCCGATGTTCGGCCCTATCTCCCACTCGACACAGCTAATGCGTCGCCAACCTTTGGAGCACTTGTCGCAAGCGGCAACATACCCGTCCGCCTGGCGGACAGTGGTGGCAATGGCAACTCGGCTCCGTTTGCTTTAGGAGCGAGTCTCGTGGTCGTCTATCGCGTCCTCTCGCCACAGACTCCCTTGAATGGAATCGTTCTTTATGACGGAATCGTTGCTCCGAGCAACACCTCGCAACCTGTCAGCCAGCAAATCACAGGTTTCTACGGGCCAACAACTCAACAGCAGAAGCTCACCCAGATTGTCTCGAATGGCCAGATGAACAAGTCCGAGTTCGTCTACCTGAACGGGCAGCCTCTTCCGTCCATCTATGGCTCGGCGCCTCCTTTCCCTGGTATCTACGGCAACTGGGACAACCCAACATGGATTGTGAATGGGGATGTGACAACGGATCCTGCAACGATTTCGGTGGTGCCGTCTTCAAGCAATAGCGGATGCGTCTCATGGGGCGCCATGATCTTGAGCACGACGGTCCAAGACACCGACCACGACGGTTTGCTCGATGTTTGGGAATCGAACCAGGGTTACACCGATGCTGTCAGCGGACAATTCGTCGCGCTGCCGGGAGCAAATCCGACCGTGCCCGATATTTTTGTTGAGCTCGACTATCTCAGCAATTTAGATGGCCAAGCAGGTTCCTATTTACACTCGCACCTGCCGAAACAGCAGGCTTTGGATAACGTCGGTTCAATTTATGCGAACCATGGCATCCACGTTCACTACGACATCGGGCCGACTGTGTATCAAGGCGATCCGTACGTGATCGTGGGCGGAAATGGGGGCAACGCGGTATCCGAAGGTCTGGTCCTGTGTACGGATGGAGCCTCACTTTGCCAGTTTCCGGGACAGCCAGCGATTGGCTGGAAGGGAGGTTTCGAGTTTTTCCAGAACGATGCGACGCTCGGAAACTTTCAATCGGCCCGAAGTCAGACCTATCACTACATGCTTTTTGGCCACTCGCTAGGTGGACCTAGATCATTCTGGAGCACATTAGGGTCAGGAGTTGCGGACCCCACAATACCCACTGTCGTTTCGGTAGTCAATGCCGGCCCTACAGCGACCGTAACCATCAGGTCTCCTCAAGGGATAGTTAAGCCTGGTGATTGTCCGAGTCCGTTGGCAGCCTGCGGTGATGCTAATACAAACCGTGTGACGATTTCCGGAGCACTTGCGCAGACAGCACTCAACGGCGTGTTCGTCTTCAAGAATGCCGTTTCGTCTGCTCCGGATGTAAACGGCCTCATTACCACCACATTCAAGATTACAACTGCGAACGTACCCAACGGTACATATAGTTACAAAAGCTCGTGCGCAACATGTTTCAACGAACCACAGCTCGGAATCTCGTACCTTGGGCCGACAAGTAATTCAGGGCACTCAGACTTCGGAGGTGGTGGAGACTCCATGGTGACCCTTGGACTATGGGCATTTGATGATGTCGCTGGGTGCCAGGCTGATCCGTCACAGCCGAGTCAGGTTTATTGCAACAACCAGGTAGGTACCACCTCCGTTCAAACTGGAACATTGGCACATGAACTGGGTCATGATTTGACGTGGACACACGGAGGAACCTACTATAACGACCCGATCAGCAATCCGAGCTTGCCTACGTATGATGTGAACTGCAAACCCAACTTCTTGAGCGTGATGAATTATCTCTTCCAGGTCCGCGGCTTCGTGGATGGTGGATTCGATTATTCAACACAAACGTTGCCGCCGCTAAGTGAGGCGTCGAATTCGCTGAGCGAGGCGCTCGGGATCGGACAAGATTTCTCCACTGGCCCGGCCGCCCATCTCACGCGCTGGTACTCTGCACCGAATGCTCTTGATAATCAGCTGCAGAATTCGTCGGGCGGCCGCTTTGCGACGGCCCACTGCGACGGTAGTCCCCAGACACCGGGCGAGGCGCCGGCTGTCCGTGTGGACGCGACAGTTGCACCGGGAGGAACCTTCTCCGCCCCGCTTGATTTCAATAACGATCTGATAACTCCGAACACGATTAAATCACCGGGTGTGGATTTGGATCACAACGGCGCGATCGGGGGTGCCCCTTTCCTCGGTTTCAACGAATGGAACGTGATAAATATGCAGCAGATCGGCGCCCGGTCGAGCGCGTTCGGGTTCTCTCAAGCTGGTGGCCTCAAGAACGGCGGCGGTGGCCTTAAAAATGGGGGCGGTGGCACCGATAATGATGGAGGAGGGCTCAAGAACGGTGGCGGCGGCCTGAAGAACGGCGGTGGCGGTCTCAAAAATGGTGGCGGTGGTACCGAGCAGGATGAGACTACAGCCACTTCAACACTTGATGCTCCGACGGCGCTTAGGTGTTCAGTGGCAATTAATTCTGTTCCAGCTTGCGTCCCGTCGGCTAGCGGCTTCCAGGAAAATGGCAAGAACGTGCCGTTAACATGGGACGCTCCAGGATTCGGTCAGATTCGCAAGTACACAATCTACCGGGCCGTGGGCTCATTCACCGGACAACAGGTTGTGTTGAACGCAAGTAAATTCTCACCCATCAAAACTTTGACTGGCGCACCACCATCGGGGTCGTATGTCGACTCGAGCGTGAAGAACGGCACGACCTATACATACCTCGTAACTGCGGCAAATAAACAAGGAGCTGAGAGTGGATCTTCGAGCCCACTAGTCGTCACCGTGAAGTTCTGATTCGACAAGGCAGCCGGTCGAGTTGACCGACTGCCTACCAGCGCATCCCAGTAACGGTGGGCTTGCTGAAAACTTGTTGGAGTCGGGCAAGTTGCCCGCTCATTTCTTCTATCAGGCAAAGGTTCGGCGCGAATCCTAGACGCACATAGCTCCGCCGATTTCGCAGCCATCGAGTGGGCCGTGGCTACGTTTCCCATGAACAATTTTCGAGCTGTGCAGAGGCTTTTTCTATCCAAGTTACTTCGCGATGCGGCGCCGAATATCAGCGATCAGCGGATCTTCGTTACTTTTCCCGCGCAGCTCGAGATATGTTCGATAGGAGTCCGCTGCGCCAGGACTCTTCAAGCCTTCTCGTACACGTCCTTGGTCGTAATACACGACAGGTAACAAGCTGTAAGTTGGCATGTCATCCATGAATAGTTCGAGCGCTTCGCCGCGACGCTTGATACACCGGTCGAATTCGGAATCCGCTTCTGCAAAAGCCCCTGCGGCAAGGTAGGCGCGTCCAAGATCATAGCGGCCGATCCAGGTATCAAGCAGAGCCTTTGCTTCGTTAAACAGTTGAATCGCTTGCTTCGGATCATGCGCGCTAAAAGCTATCTCGCCTAAAATCAACTTCGCGTAAGCCTGCGGTGGGGCCTGGAGCTCGCTGCCCAAGGCCTCAGCCGATTTTTTCGCTTTTGCGACTTCCCCAGCCTCAACGAAAATTCGAGCGGTCAAAAAGAGTATTTTCGTCGAGTGGCTGTTAGCCAGTGCGCGCTCAGCTGCCGCCACAGCAGCCCGCTTGTCTCCACGGAGAAGGTTCGCTTCGGCAAGCATCCACAACTTGTCTGACGCTGCATCAGGGTTTTTTGCCAAGAGGTCAGCCGCGATTCCTTTGTCTAGAATCTGAATCGCGTCACGGAATCGACCCTCGTACATAGCGAGGTTGGCGAGTCCAGCCGAGGCCAGAGACGCGCCCCATGGACTCATCCTTTCGAGTTTTTGGTAACTTTCCGCGGCTTGCACCAGTTGATTTTGCCCGAGTTGCGCATACCCGATGGCGAACACGGCCTCTTCATATTCTGGATTCAATTGCAGCGACTCGCGAGCTCCGCGTTCGCAACTCCCGAATTCTGACGCATAGCACGCGTACAACGAGTAATTCATGCGTGTCATCACATCTTTCGGAGCAATCTCTACCGCTCGCTGTGCTTCTTCCATTGCCTTCGACATATTCAAGAGCCGCCCGTAACAGGTCGCCAGATTGTTTTGTCCGATGTTGTCCGCCGGGTACTGCTTCATCAGCTCGGTGTATTCCTCCACGCACTTCTGCCAATTCCCTGTCCGAATGTAGTACAGGCCACGCACGCGGTAGCGTTCGCGCTCTGTCATGCGGTCCACTAGGGCGATCGCCTTTTTCGCGTATGTTTCGGCCGCCTGCGATTGTCCCAGATTCCCGGCAGCTGCAGCCATTCCTGCGTAGGCTCGCGCGAAGTTCGGATCGAGTTCCGATGCTTTGGTAAATGACTTCAGCGCGTCTTCCATTTTGCCTTCAAACTGCTGTTCCATGCCGACGCTGTAATTGTGGACGGCCTCGATATTGCTGGTCGCGAACGTCCCTTGGGATGCAGCAAGCTGCACCGACTCTGGCGTCGTGTCGCCCAACGCTTTACGAATTGGAGCCACGGCCTTCGGCACCTGCAACAGCAACTGATCCTTGCTAGAGGCGTCCACGTCTGCCGTGGCCAGCGTCCTTCCGGTCACCGCGTCGATCGCTTTCACTGCTAGGTTGTAGCCGCTTCCCTTCTTATCGAGCTTTCCGGTTACGATCGCAGCGACCCCTGAATTGACCGCGACGAGTCTGCTCGTCTGTTCATCCAGTTTTTGCGTGGGATTCGGCAGCTTGGCGGCTAATTTACGCGCGTTGCCGCGGTTGAACGCGTTGATGAAACTCGCACCTTCGAGTGCGACGTTGACCATCGGCTCAAGCGTGTCATCGAAAAGGCTGTCGGAACTGTTGTTCTGGAAATCGCCGACGAGTACGGAAACTGGAGCGTGCGAAACCACGCTTGCAGGATGCGCTGTTCGTCGAGCATACCAAGTGACCCCGACCGCCGTGGCAACCATCAGTGCGGCGATCAGCGCTATCCGCTGCCACGGCATCTGCCGCAGCCGATCCGTCAAAGGCTGCTTGACGACAGAAACTTTGAACGATCGTCCTTTCCCTTGCCAAGCATCGAGATCCGCAAGAATCTCAGTCACGTTCGCGTAGCGATGTGTGACATCCCGTTCTAGACACTTGCCGACAATATCGCTGAGACCCCTAGGAACCGACGCATCAATTTCTGACGCTGGTATCGCGCGCTCCTGACTGCGTCGCAAGAGACTGGCTAAGGCAGTGTCGGCCTTGTAGGGCATCTTGCCCGTGAGCAACTCGAAAAAGATCAATCCGAGGGCGAAAATGTCGGAGCGCTGGTCGAGTTCCTTTCCCAAGGCCTGCTCGGGCGACATGTACTCCATCGTGCCGACCAGAGCGCCTGTTTGCGTCATACCGTCAGACTCAAGCGAACGGGCCAGACCAAAATCCATGACGAGGATGCGTCCTGCGTTGTCACGCATGACGTTTTGAGGCTTCAAATCGCGGTGGATCACTCCCACACCATGGGCGGCTTGAAGAGCAAGGCAAATCTGCCGAACGGTCTCGACTGCTCCTTCAGGCGAATACTTCCCGTGGCGGAGCAGGATTGAGCGAAGGTCGGCGCCTTCGATAAACTCCATGGTGATGAATTTGACACCTGCCGATTCACCGAGGTCGTAGACTCGCACCGCATTGCGATGTGTAACTTGGTGGGCCAGCAGGAGCTCCTGTTTAAAACGGGCGAGGATCGCTGGGTTTGCCGCGAGTTCTGGCCGAATCACTTTCAAAGCCACAGGACGACCAAGTTCGCGATCTGACGCCTTGTAAACCGCTCCCATGCCGCCTTCACCGAGCAGTTGCAAAATCTGGTAACGTCCCCCGAGCACATCCCCGATGTTCAACACGGCGGCACTCTCGAAGTGACCGGACGTTGCAGACTTTCGCCCAGGGGTCGGAGAGTTTGCAGTGGGTGTTGACGGCGGGATCATGCCCGGGACGAGGGTGGCATCCAGATCGACCATGGTCGCGCCAGGATCAGGTGCGCCTAAGCCCGCGTCAATGCGGGTGACGTCGGTATCAGGGGAAGGGTTATGAGACGGAGCAACAGGCTCATTGCCGGAGGAACTCTCCCCGGCAAAGCGGGTTCCTCTGGGAGGCTCCGGCTCTACGCTCCGCCCCGGGCGTGTCTCCTTCTCATCCATATGGTGCGCTGGAGGCGTGCGGGGGCTTTGCGATGAGAGGATGTCATCGAAGGCACCCGTGCCGGCTCAGCGGGTACTTCGTTTGTCTCGGCAGTATATACCTTTAAGATAATAGTTTTAGGGATGGATCGAGATGTACAACGGGCAACGCGGGCTCGCGGTCAAGATCGGGTCGCATCGTGCTAGTCCAATCCGGACGCACGAAAGGCGGGCTCTAGCTCGCATGCGGGTGGCTGACTTTGCTCGGTCAGAAAGTTGACCGTAGAACCTGTCGATTTGTTTAATGGGTTCTTGCATTTGGCCGATCAAATGATGTGTAGCGACCGGGGTACTTCGCAACCGCCTCAGCCTTGGCGCGATCAAGCTTGTTGCTAGCGCTTAGCAACGCTTGAAGTTCTTCTGCGTTCGCCTGGTTCAATGGAAGTTCATTGAGGCGTTTGGAGATTGCATCTTCAGCCGCAGCGATTTTCAGGGCGATACGAGGACTGTCAATTTCCATCATCGCGTGAACGAAAACATGTTGCCAAGGGGACCAATAGGGCGGCGTGTTCATAATTCTTCCCCTGTTAAGATCCAACGTATGCCTGCGCGATAGTAGGGTCAAGCGCTAACGCCTGCTCACCTCGCCCTCTAACTGCGGGCACTGTTTCGTAAATGACCCTACGGGTCGGCAGTTGTTGGATGTAGTTTATATTCCTTAGTTAGCGGTAAACCGGAGCCGTAAGCATTGCCGTTACTAGTGCTCGGGATGTCTCGCAAAAACTACAAAGCTCTGGTCGTGGGGTTGCTTATCTAAACCGAGTAAGCCGTGGCGCGGGCCACTCAGCATGTTTTAGTCAGATTATTGTGCGGTGTGGTTGTAGTCCCATCAGGCAAACCCAGTATTTTCGGCTGTTGGCGAGCCCAGTAACTGCATTCTATCAATCGCCAGAAACACTCAGACCAGCTTCGAAGTGCCCACCACTTGTCTGAGCTTTCACATTGCTGAATCGAAATTTGAATATCGCCCGGCAACAAGCGTCGCCTGGCACACAGCTTGCCGCGGGGGGCGCACCGCTCGCCACAAACGTGATGGACATGGTCTTTAGATAGGTGTCCAGGGAGCAGGCGTGCGCCTAGCATAAGGGACTGATAAGGATCGAAGACCTTCTTCGGGAAATTGGGGTGTGCTATGGCTCGGTATTTCCGGCGAATTCTCGCTCTTTTGTTCTTTGCGATCGGGGCCGAATCGATGGCGATGGCAGCGGCGACTGTGGCCATCCCCTCGGGAACATCGGTGGAGGTTCGAATCACGGAACAACTCAGCAGTGAGACAGCAAACGTGGGGCAAGTATTTCATGGAGTCCTCGCGCTACCGGTGGCGATCAGAGGAAAGGTATTGTTCCCGAAGGGTGCCCAGGTGACCGGAGAAGTCCTGAATGTGGAACGCTCGGGGCGGCTGAGTAGCCCTGGCGAGTTGCACCTGGGTTTGAGGACGATTCGATCCGGTGCACGCAGCTATCCCGTGGCGGTTCGTCCGATCGTTATCAAAGGCGGGTCGCACACCAAGTCGAACATCACCAAGATTGGGGGCGGTACAGCGGTGGGCGCGTTGATTGGGGCGATCGCGGGCGGTGGGAAAGGCGCGGCCATCGGCGCAGGAGTGGGTGCGGCAGCTGGAACAGGAGTGGCAGCGGGAACCGGCAAGAAACCAGCGATCGTGGAAACCGAGGCAGTGTTGGTTTGGGAAGCCGAGAATACTCCGATCAACATGCCATCGCCAGAGCGAGTTCCGCGGCAACCTTCGGGCGACAGCTACGCCCCCGAGCGTGGTGCAGTGAACCAGCAGTCCGGCGGTGACGACTATGACCGGAATGGGCCCAGCGGTTTCTCAAGCCACGAGCGCCAAATCATCAGCGACTGCTATGTCAACGATCGCGCAGGCTTGCCGCCCGGGCTTGCAAAAAAGGACCACCTTCCTCCAGGGCTTGAACGGCAGCTGCAACGCAACGGAACGTTGCCTCCGGGATTGCAAAAACGAGTACAGCCTCTCCCGGAACAGTGCTCAACTCGTTTACCCCGGCTACCGAGAGACTGGTCTCGAGTAGTGTTAAGCGGAAGGATCATACTGCTCGACCCGCGGCAGAGAATAGTTGACTTGTTCTGGTTGCAGAATTAGGCACTTCGTCACAGTTTGGAGCACGGTTCCGTTTACGGGGTTGCTCAAAGGAGAGAGGATTCGTCGTCATGCATCGCGTCATGTGTTTGTTTCTGCTTTCGTGGTTGCTGCTAGGCTCCCTCTTTTTGGTCGGTTGTGGAGGCAGTTCCACCACTCGGATGGCGACGGTGAATGTCAGCGTGAGCGACCCGCCAACTTGTGCGGCCCCCAAGGGCCCGTATGCGCATGTGTACGTAACGATCACTGATGTTCTTATCCATCAAAGTTCAGGCGCAAACGCGAACGATTCTGGATGGGTTGATCTGACGCCGAACCTTAAAAACTCACCGGCTCAGGTCGACATGCTCGGACTCGCCGATAGCCAATGCTTTCTGGCTATGCTCGGCTCCGCCGGAATTCCTGCAGGAACCTATCAACAGATTCGAATCATCCTGGCTCCGAACAACGCCAGTGTTTCCGGTAACAAGTGTGGGCCGACGGCGAACTGTGTGATGCTGACCAGCAGTCCGACAACCCCTCAGCCTTTGCTGCTTTCTTCGGAAGCGAAAACAGGCATCAAAATTCCCTCCGGGCAGATTGCAGGTGGAAGATTTACGGTTGCCGCCGGAGAAACCAAGGATCTCAACATTGATTTCAACGCCTGCGCTTCGATCGTCGTGCAAGGCAATGGTCAATATCGACTCAAGCCGGTGTTGCATGCCGGCGAAATCTCGACTGCCTCGGCATCTGTTTCTGGGACTGTCATTGATGGTGGAACTACTTTGCCGGTTGTGAGTGGCAACACGGTCGTGGCGCTTGAACAGAAAGATTCTTTTGGTGTAGACCGCGTGATCATGGAGACAGTTGCCGCAGCCAACGGTACGTTTGTCTTCTGCCCCGTTCCCGCCGGAACATACGACCTGGTCGTGACATCGATCAATGGCGTCGGGACGACCTACGCCGCCACAGTCATTACAGGAGTTCAACCCGGTGCGGGGCTGGGAAATGTAACACTGACTCCGGCAGCGCTCCCAGCATCGATCAGTGGTCAGCTAACCAGCAGCACTGGAAGCGCAGCCACAGCGGTAGATCTTTCGCTTTCCGCCCTCCAGCCAATCACGGTCAATAGTGCAACCGTGCTGATCACTGTGCCTCTCGCGCAGCAGTCTTCTTCGACGCTCTCGCTTGCAACCGAGGTAGACGTTTCATGTCCGGTGAACACCGACTGCGTCAGCTACACACTTGCGGTACCCGCTGCCAATCCAAGCGTTGGGGCATTTGTGGCAGGCAATCAGTTGCCAGCCCCGCCCGCGGGAGGAGCGGTTAGCTATACGGTAGACGCGAATGCCTTGGTCCCGGGTTCCGCCGGCGTTTTGGATTGCAATCCGTCGAACCTTCAAACTAACAACACAGTCGGCAGCACACCGCTCACTGTACTTCCTGGCGGCCCTGTCACCGCAGCAACCCTTGCCTTCACGGGCTGTCAGTGAGATCGGAAATCAAAGGAAGATTTCGAGGGTAATGTGAAACCCTCCCGGCGAGTGCAGTTTGGGAACAAAGAGAACGCCGATTGGTGCAGTAAAGGCTCGGGCTTGTTGGCGTTAAATCGCCATTTCACCACCAACTTTCGGCGGACCTGCCCTACCCAGTAGTTGGTGAAATCGCATGATAGAGTCAGCGCCAACATTCTCAGCGCAACCTGAAACGCACAACAACCATTATGTCCGAGACAACCGGCTCGGCGCCACAAGTGGCGGGCTTGAAGCGCCATGTTTTCAGGGTTTGTAGAGTGGCATCGTCCATAGAGCGACCTGCGCTGCCGACCAATTGAATGTCCGTAACCGAGCCATCGGTAAGGACAGTCATCGCAACAGTCGTGTCTCCAGCTAGGCTGTTCTCCTTGGCAGACTTTGGATACAAGGGATCTGGCTGCTTGATGGGGAATGCATGTTTCATATCAGCACAATGGCGGCGTTCGATGGCACCTTTAGGCGGAAGCAGAAGTGACGGGTCAAATGCGGCCGTCGTTAGACTTGCTACGTTCGCTGTGATTACTTTGCTTCCGTTCACGACCAGCTCGAGTTTGTGCGGATAGCGCTGCCCTTCAAAGTCGAAGTAGTCAGTGTATTGCGCTCTGCGCTGTTCATCGGGTGTTTCCTGCCAATCGTCACTAAGAATCTCGTGGGAAGCGGAATTGAGGCAAACCTCGTGCGACTTACCCCGAGCGTTCTCCGCTTCAACATGTAAACAATTCATCTCAACGCCGTTTTCCGCACGCTTTCTCTGTTTCCTTACCAACAATCCTTCTGACCGTTCTGCGAACTGGAGCAAACCGATCAGTTCATAGACGCGTGTCGGGGTAAAACCGATATTGCGACTGGTATAGAACTTATCGCCGTTCCGAATCTCCACTTGATCGAAATCGCCCATGACAACCCTGCGCCACCAGTGGTTCTTTTCTTCCCAGATGAGGGTCAGATGCCCTTTGGCGGGAACATTTATGTGCGCGACGAAATCAACATCGAGTCGAAGTGGTCGGGCTTGATCGTGAAACAGACGTGCTCGTTGTAGAGCAGTCGCGAGCGATTGCTGTGCCGCGGGGTCGGTACCAGCCAATAAGAGCTGGAAGCTGCCAACAAGCCAAACAGCCGTGATGAATAGCTTCTTCATCGACGGTCACATCGTAACGCAAACAGCCCAGTGTCCGAGATAGTTGTTGAAACATCGCCATTTCACCACCTCTGCCGACTCCGGTTCCGAACGGGGCCTTGTTGCGGCCGGCCACTTCATCAGGGGCCAATTTCTATACCGCCTTCAGAGAAAGTATTAGAGAACCAGTGTGGACTGGCGACGGTAGTGGACCGACGAAATGCCGATCCATCCTAGACCGGTTCGCCCGACGGGCAGCGTTAACGAGAAGCAGAAAACCGCCCTCATGACACGGTGGAGGCGGCAAAATTCTTACCAGTCGATGAGCCACGTTTCCCCGGCCAGATAAATAAACATGCCGAGCATGACGATGCCCCATAACGTAATTTCTTTTCGGTGGCCCGGACTCATGGAGTTCTTTTCCCGAGCCGCTGAACTTTGGCGTGGTGTGGAGCGGCTCGGGTTGCAACTCGGCTAAATTGCTGGCTACTGTACACCATCCGATGGAGGTTCCGCTAGGTATGGGCAATGAGTGCGGATGCGCCAATAAGGAAAGCCATAATCGCTAAAATCGCCAAACCCCACAACAGCATCTCGTGTTTGTGATACCAGTTCATACTTCTTCACTGCGTTCAATGCAAAACAAAAGACCCTCCGCTCATTGCTGGATGAGGGAGGGTTTTTCAAAAACCAAAACTGATTAGGAGCTAACGACTGAAACGTGAAGGAGATTTTGCCTGAGCCGTAACCGCATGCCAATGGCGTTCTTTCCGTAGAGGTAACCAAGGTAACTTGCCAATTGCAGCCGTCCAGAAGGGGCTGCATGGACGAGCGAAAGTAGTTGCAGGATGCGTTCTTTCGGCCGTCCGGTGAGTCCAGTTCCGACGGTGGATCCGAAAGACCGTGAAAGAGTGTGGCGGGCAGCACAGGAAATTGATGCACCGCATTGTGCCGTAGTGGGCGACGGACAATACGCAGTTGGCAAGGGGGCGTCTACGAGGGAATGTGCGGTCGAAGGAATAGGACTTTCGTACTTGTGCTGGAAACTTTACAGTTCGCCTACAGCATGGCGATTTTAAGGGGGACGTGATTTGCAGTACGCGGTTTAATGATCAGCCACTTACCTGCGCCGTAGCCGATGCAATGCCTGCTGAACCCAATCCCTGAAAGGCGATCTAAAACAAAAGCCACCGACCCCCCGTGCTGTGCGAAGGCGGTGGCTAGGTTTTGATTGACCGTTGACTACCGTACCCCTTTGGTCATGGCGTCGAGCGTACTCACGTCGGCGCCGGGATCGACTGCAGTCGCACCCTCAGCTTTGAAAAGGCTCGACGTTGCCAAACGATAGTTTCCCCCCAAACCATTGCCGAGATTCACGTAACCTATCGCGGCTTGGTTGGCAGGAAATTTATTATCAGGTGGCCATGTGGGCACTTGGCGGATGCCATTTCCTCCGGAAATTACGTTCCCCGAAAATTTCCAGTTGCTCCAGCACGCGTTGAACTTTGCAGTCGGACTGGGCCGGTTGTAAGCGCAGTTCTGGGTGCTACCCGTGGACCACGGCCCGTAATATCCGCCAGCAAAAAGGTTGTTCGTGATCGATATATTGGGTTGGAGCTTCGACCGTGGACCACCGATCCCCAAAAAGCCAGCATTGAGTGTGGGTGAGTTCTCAACCGCCGTGCCCACAACAAAAGTGTTGTGATCGATCGAGACATTGTTCAGAAGATTGGCAGTTGGTGCATCCAGGCCCGTGGCCATTTGATTATATTGGTTGGTGCATACATAACAGCCACGGTAGGCGAGATTATCCGCGACGTTGTCGTGGATTGAATAATATCCACCGACTTTTGCATATGCGCCATTCCGGTTTTTTCCGTTCGCGATTTGAAACACCTGGGCTGCGGTAGAGAACCGGTTGTAACGAATCGTGACCTGGGTTACGGAGCAGATGGGACAGAGGTTCTTCCATCCGTCTGCCTGGTTCTTGGGTGTCAGCAGGATGTGCGCACCAAACTGGCTGAAGCCTCCCCAAACATTTTCAAAAACGTTACCTTCGATCAAAACGCGAGTGGCATTCTTCAATTCGAGATGGTTCTTCACAATCCAATGAACACCTGCAAAGGTTGAGCTGCCAGGGTTCCAGCTCATCGGCTTATACAAATGATTACGCCGGATTTCAATGTCCCCGGCGGTGTCTGCGGAAGCGCCCCCGCCGAACATTATGTTTTCACCAGAAGATTCTAGAAAATTGTTGACGATCTTATACGCTTTCGCCACACCAGCGGTGGAATCGTTGCCCCCAGAGATGGTTTGCGCATCAGTGCAAGCGCCGCTCTTGGCGACACATTTGAAATCATTCAAATAAGAGTCAACGACGGCGACGTGATGCGAGTCACTGAGAATGACCCCATGGGCCACTTCGTCTCTCACCGTGCCGTGCAGCCACATCCGATCGAATACAATATTGGAGCCCGCCCCGACGTGGAAGAAAAAACCGACAATACCTCCGCCTACTGGTCGAGTTATCTCAAGCCCGATCAATCGATAGTGATCACCGGGGATGAAAATACTGCCCCCGCTCGGCGTTATGACAATCTTGGCGAGCCTGCTCGTACCCGGAACACCGCCTGACGGGCACCCGAAGGGGGGCCTCCCTGGAAGAGATGCGATACCCGCCCAGCATGGCGTCATACGCGTACCTTCGGGCGGCAGCAGATTGTTGGGAGTGCTAGTTCGCACTGTAATCCAATGTGCGTCATCGCAACTTCTCTTGGGAAAAGTTACTTTACCGCTGGTGAAGGTCTGGCCGGCGGCTAGTTGGATAGTGTCGCCGCAATTTGCTGCATTCAATGCGTCCTGAAGCTTTTGAAAGGTGCAGCCACTTGCGCAAACCGAGTAGGTGGCCCTAGTCGAAGGAGTTGAGGAGAGCGCGGTATTGATGCATGCTGAAGGAAGAACGGCCGGTCCATCCTTTGCTCCGAATTTCGGCGTACGAGGAGCACTGCAATAACGATTGTCGGGTCCGCTGATAACAGCTGCCTGGACGCTAAGCGTCGCAGGTGCCACAACTCCAGTAGGGAGTGCGTTGGAATACAGCGCCGTCCCCACCAAAACAACGCAAAACAGGAAAAAGCTTCTGACCACGATATGTACTCCTTGGGATAGTCGACGAACTAGTTGCTCCGGCCAGAATGTAATGAAGTTGAAAGTGAATCATTTGTCGTTTACCTCGTTTGCCTGGGTACAATGCGCCCCAAACCTTGAACTGATGGTATTGACTTGAGCACGACCCTTGTATCCCCTGGAAACACACGAAACAAGTCACGAAGGTTGCCATTTTGGTCTTGCGCCAGTACCGAGTGCACCGGCGATGACGTGTGGGGTCTTCGGCCGCCTATTGATGGCGCGAGTCAATGTTACGTTTCGATGAGGTGTCTTGAACTGGCAAGAGTGACAGATTTTTTTCCCCCTAGAGTATTAATGGGCGAGACGAGCAGAAGGTCGTTAATCCCGAGCCGTTTTTGGCGAGTTGTTCTAGGGTGCGCGTTTCGGGTCTCTCGAATTGTGGAAATCTAAACCGACGCGACCGTGCGGCTGTCGTCGACCTTGGGCCTGGGTGGACGATGGCCACGTCTGCCGCCAGACAGTGGCTGCGCCGCTCAACCGTAGAGGAGATTCGAAGTTGACCAAGAAACTATCACCGATGAAGATCATTTCATAATGTCGCGAGCAGGCGAGATGATGGGCGTACACTGGTCCTGGTTTTTGAAGTCAAAAAGGAAATTCCGGATAGCGCGCCGCTCTTAGATACTTTGTGGGGCTAGCAGCCATGCTGGTTTGCCTCAAGGCTGCCAAAAGCAGAAAGGGGAAAACATGATTCAGAATATGGGCAGGACACTTTTGAGAGTCAGGCGAGTCGTTATTCTTTTTGCCTGTTTTGCCTTGATTGCTTGGGCTGACGGACCGCCCGGTGCAAACCACAAAAAACAACAGGCAGCCCCTATTAAGCTTGGCACCAGCGGAAGCAACGTGAAAGACATTAACTCCGGTTTTTGCTGCGTGGGCACGCTGGGTGCTTTGCTGAAGAAAGGTACAGCCACGTACATACTGAGCAACAATCACGTTCTGGCGCGCAGCAATATGGGCACGCTCGGCGAAGCGATCATGCATCGCGGCTACGTCGACACTATCCCCGCCTGCTCGAAGAACGGGACCTTCAACGTCGCCAACCTCTCGCAATTTGTGAGCCTCAAGTTCGGCGGTACGCTCAACAACACCGTCGATGCTGCCATCGCCAAGACGATTTCCGGCAAAGTGAGTTCTACCGGGCAAATTCTGGATATTGGAACCGTCAGCACCGCGACTGCAGTACCCGCCCTGAACATGAACGTTAAGAAGAGTGGGCGGACCACCGGAGTCACATCCGGGAAGATCACCTCGGTGAATGTGACTGTGAATGTCGGCGGCTATGGGTCCTGCGGGTCCGGAACAAACGTAGCGAAGTTTGTTGGGCAGTTCTTCGTCACCCCAGGCTCATTCAGTGCGGGGGGCGATTCGGGGTCGCTGATCGTCAAGACGGTCAGCACTGGAAGACCCAATCCGGTGGGCTTACTATTTGCCGGTAGCACATCCGTAACGGTCGGAAGCCCGATCAATGCAGTACTGTCAGCGCTGCGTGCAACGTTCGTCGGTGTTCAACCGTCCGCGCAGGAAATAGCAAACGCCATGAGCGAACCCATAGATCCGCGAATCGCGGCGGCGACCGATGTGAAAAACCGATACGACGACGCTCTTCTCAAGCTACCGGAAGTGGTGGGTCATGGAGTGGGATACTCAGAGAGCGGTTCGGGAGTGGCGGTGATCAAGCTGTTCATGCGGAAAGCCACGCGTGAGGCTCGGCAGGTTGCGCCAACCCAAATTGAGGGCGTTCCAGTCGAAATCGAGGAAACCGGCGAAGTCCGCGTTGTACCGAATTGCGGGTCGGAGCCCAATCTAAAAAAGTGAAGCGGATTACGACTTGCCGCGACGCAACCCGTTCTGTTTACGCTTTTTTGGGCAGCTCTGACGATAGTCAATAACTCCGTTCGGTTTCAAAAGAGTTGGGTCCACACGCTGGTATTGATTGTTTGGCTTTTCTGTTTCGTCAGGTGGATCGTCTTGATGTTTAAGGCGTACCGTTGGCAGCGGGTCAAGTTGCCGGTGGTTGGAAATCTTGCGGAACGTTGGGCTGGATAGCGCCGGAGTGTGTTAAGGGAGCGTAATTGTTGAAATATCGCAATTTTCAGTCATTGCCCCGGCACCTTATTTAACTGTGAGGATCGCGGCCCGCGAGTTCCAGCCAGGAATGTCAGAATGCGCCGATGCAACTGTGCCTGGAGCGCGATAATCCAGAAGTCTTGAGGTGAGGATATGACGACCTACTATCCGCACATCGGCCATCGCTTCCATGTTGGTTTGTAACCAGTTTCCTCTTAAATCCGCAAAGTTGAGCTTAACGTGCACCTTCTTGAGCCACCACGAGGGGCTCTTAACCAAGTCTCCCTCGATCCGAAGGACACGAAATGAGGATTTGTCCACCCACGCTTGCCCAGAAATCAGTTCATTGTCTCTTCGCGTGGGCTTCAACCCCAGAACATAGCAAGCTTGGCCCTCCAGAATCGTTTCGCCCATGTAGGTGAAATCGTAATTATCGCGGTTCAACGCAGTCTTATCGTTAACCCCGTCGGAGGTCGCTTCGACTTCATGGTCTAGCAAGCGCCGTACGACTTGCTCTCCGCGATCGCTTCCCGAGAATTTCTGAATCCTATAGTTCTTGCTGGAGGGCGGCATGAAGTCAACTTCTGCGACCACATTGGAAGAGGAGCCAGGCCTGTTCGCGCTCGATAATTGGTATTCGCGAATCAGAACATAGGGAAGCGGCGCACGACCTCCCGATTGCACTCTCTGCATGGCATCAATAATGGAGTTCAGGGAAGCTGCCTCCACAGTGGTACGCTGTTGGGCCACGATCAGCGAGCAAAGCCCCGCAATTAGTCCCCCGATTGTTAGCCACCGAGTCTTGCCCGTTAACATTGTCATATCCTGACCTATGGATGCCTGATAAAGGACTACAGCACATGCTGGGCCAAACAAAAAAGCCGATAAATCTTAGAGTTCACCAAGACCTACTTGCAATGGAGCAATTTCTGGGCGAATGGCGAGGGGGTTTTTACCTACCGGGAATACCGTAGCAAACGCAATGTTTGTACGTACTGAAACTTCACGAAATCGATTTCGTAGAAATGAAAAGCGGATGCGTCATTTCGTTAGGGGTCGCGAAGTTCCTTGACGCTTTCTGCCACGCTCCGGTTGGCAGACGCCGCAGAATGCATAGCCTTGTGGCACTTGGAGGGCGCAATCGAGAGAAGGCTCCCGGAATCCTTTGCGCCCCACTACAAGGACGTGATTGGCCGAGTCGAAGCAGAGGCTGACGTCAGAATAAAAACTCTTTCTAGCGGGCCGAGCTAGCTTAAGAACGACGTGTATGATGCTTCCTTTAGACTGTGGCCACCTGAGTGCCAACGCCAGAAAGTGGTTGTTGACGCCCATACGTCAGCGGCGTAGTGTTTGCGTCTTGATAGAGGAGGAAACTCCCATGCCGCAGTATGTAACGCTCGTCCGCTACACTCAGCAAGGAATGTCAACGATCAAGGAAAGCCCCGCCCGTTTGTATGCTGCCAAGAAAAGTGCTGAAGCAGTGGGCGGCAAGGTTCTGGCGTGGTACTTGACGATGGGACAGTATGATGCCGTTTTGATTTCCGAGTTCCCAACGGATGAAACATGTGCAACCTTCACGTTGTCAGCAGGACAACTTGGCAACATTTCCACTGAAACCATGAAGGCGTTTCCCGAACCGGAGTATCGCAAGATTATCGAGGCGATTTCTTGAGAAGTTTTAAAGTTTTGGCACTCGATTTTTGGTGTGGCTTTTTCTGTTAAAGCCACGCTGAACGGAGTTTTCAGACCGCTGCTCAGACCATAACGCTTTGTCGATGGATGATCGATGACGAGATTAAGGTGAACGGGGTTGGAAGAAAAAATGAAACGGATCGAGATTCGCTACTGCTCGGTGTGACTCGGCAAGAAGGCGATAGCTGCCAGTGTGGCGGCTCAGTTGCAGAAGGAACCGGATGTGGAAATCACCTTGGTAAAAGGTGGATTTGGCGAGTTTAGCGTTTCGGTAGACGGCCTCAGCTGTTTTAACTCAAAACGCTTCCTGTACCCACGGCCAAGCCGTGTAGTCGAGAGGGTACGCGCTTTCCTCGCTGATTAGAGTGGCAGCCGCATCGTGTGTGATCCAACAACTGCACCCAGTTTCGGGGTCAATTCTCTGACCAAGCCTGTTGGCCGCGCAATGGATCAGTGCGACAATTGGGGCAGCTTGGGGGCGAAAATGACGATGACGACTGTGATCGAGACTGTGTTGATAATTGCAGTCATCTCAGTAGCGATTCGCTTTTTCATTAAGAGAGGCCAGATTTGGCGGTCGGTTCCGCTGATCCAAGTCGTTTCATTCTTTCGCACGCCAAGGCACTCCGCTGCCGCTGATTTTCATTTCAGGCATCTCGCAGGCTTTACAGTTCTTCTGGCATTTTTGTTGCACTGAGCCGTTTGGGTAAAACGCAAAACACAACACTCTCATGGAACCACGACGTGTCTTGCCGAGAATGACCCACGCGGCCTCGAGCTAGCCTTGATAGAGACGAATCGCTGTGGCGCAAATCTATACCCTCGCTTTGAAATTGAGATAAGAAAACTGCCCATAAAGTTCAGAAAACATCGTCATAGGCCCAGTTAATTGGGCCTTCAGATGCCCAGCGTCGATGCGCCTTGTGAGCAGGTTCCGTCTGGCTTCGTCGTGTTTGACCAACTTGAGGAAGGCTCAGAAGCGGGGTCTAAGACCGAAAGCCGTTACGAATTGAGGCTCAGGAGCACAGGTGTAGTTGAGCGAGGCAAGTTTCGCGTGGACTGTGTCGTGCCTGCGGCGATCAGCCCCACATTGAATCCACTAGAATTAGCCAATGCAGAGCTGTTGACTTCCCAACCACTCGGTAATTGGCTACTCGCCAAATAAGTGATGCCGATTGATGCTGACTTTGGCTGATTGGCGAAACTTCGCCATTTCACCAGCTACTCCCAGCCAGACTGCCCCAAACATAATTGGTGCAATCGGCTGGTTTTCGCGCATCCGTCTCCGTGGTGAAATCGTACTGTCAGATTTGCCAGTGGTAGCAAGTTACCGGAGCCCGGCATTGTTCGAAATCCTATCTTTGAAAGTCACGCGAGTGCTAGCCTTGCGATTTCTATGGGGCTACTCCGGCAGCGACTGACCGTCTGTGACCGTCCGATGAACGTCATCAGCGCAATCGCTCGAGTCTCTTTCTTCGCAGCTTTCACCCTGTTGGCTAGTTGCGGCCCTAACCGCCCCGACCCATCCAACGCCGCCGCTTTTACCGATCGAGCATCTGCCCAGGAGAACCAGGGTCTTACGGTGCGTGTGAGCGTGTTGTCCGACGACGAAACCCGGCGCTACTTCGGTGGACCGACTTCCAATGCGAACGTGCAGCCGGTGTGGGTCCAGGTTCAGAACAACACGGACGGCGCCGTGCGCTACCTGCCCATCCTGACGGACCCAACTTACTTCGCTCCTTTGGAAGCGGCGCAGCATCTCCACGGCTGGTTCTCGGGCAAAGCAAACGCCTTGGTCGACGAGGTGTTTGAGAGCAAGGCCATGCCGAACTATGTCGCCGCGCACGAGAGCGCCGCCGGCTTCGTCTACACCCACGAGGATGGTGGTTTGAAATTTCTCAATATCGGACTTCTCGGCGCGGACAAGCCTCGATTCTTCCGGTTCGTGGTACCCGTCCACGGCGTTGAGTATGCCGTGCAGAGCGTGGACTTCAGCAAGCTGTATCCACCCGACAAGATCGAAGACCTCACCCTCGATCAGTTCCGCACCAAGCTTGAGAGCCTGCCTTGCTGCGTCACCAACCAAGCCGGCAGCGGACAAGGCGATCCCCTCAACTTGGTGATTGTCGGCAACGGCGTGGATGCAATCTTCCCCTTCACCGGGCGAGGATGGCGCTTGAACGAGCCGGTCAATCTCGCAAGTTCGTATCGGATGGCGAAGGCCTTCGTCCTGCGAACAGAATACGAGACTGCGCCAGTCAGCCCGCTTTTCCTTTTCGACCGGGATCAGGATGTTGCCCTCCAGAAAGCGCGCAGCACTGTGAGTCAGCGCAATCATCTTCGACTCTGGATGGCGCCTTTCACGGTGGAAGGCAAGAAGGTCTGGATCGGACAGGTCAGTCGCGACGTCAGTGTAAAGTTCACTACCAAGGCATGGTCGCTCACCACCCACCGCATCGGCGCGTACGTGGATCAGGAACGCGACTACGTATTGCAGGATCTTCTTCTCACTGGTTTTGTCGACCGTTTCGGGTATGCGAAGGGCGTGGGTGAATCCACTCCTGAAAATGCGCACGTGAATCTCACCGACGACCCGTATTACACCGATGGTCTAAGACTGGTCATATTTCTTGGCCCAGAGCCGCATCCTCCGCTGCAGGCGCAGCCGCTCGACTGGGAGCGGCCTGCCTTCGCAAAGTAATTGACGGCCATTGCCCGGCCAATTTCGAGTAGTTGGTGAGATCGCCTGTTAACGTCAACAATCCTCCTATCCGTTCGATCGACCGGTGTAAACTCTCGCACAGCCGAATGACGAGCGGGGAGCGGGATGTCTGCGAACGTGGGCTTTCGATGTGCACAACAAATAATCCGGCTACTGCTACCCATCGTGATCGGCGTCGTGACTTCCGCGGCCGAGCAACTTCCCCGTATTGAAGCAAACCCGAACCACGCACCCGCGGGCGAAGTCCGCGACGGCGTACTCACAATTTGGCTAGAGATCGCAAAAGGCGAGTGGCATCCCGAAGCTGACGACGGAATGTCGCTTTCCGTATACGCATTCGGCGAGGCTGGGCACCCACTCCAAAATCCTGGTCCGCTTATCCGCGTGCCGCAAGGCACAGAGATTCGCGCCTCCGTCCACAATTCGCTCCCGGTGAGCATCACGGTGCATGGGCTAGCTGATGCGGGCATGGATAATGCAGCCCTGAACCTCATGCCCGATGCTGTGGAGCAGATTTCATTCAAAGCGACGACACCAGGCCTATACGTTTACTGGGGCGCATCGGAAAACGAGGACATGAGACAACGTCATGGAATTGATTCGGAGCTTACTGGTGCGTTGGTGATTGATCCTGCCGGAACAAATCCAAATGACGAAATCTTCGTCATTGAACTAATCTCTGAGATTGCAGGAGCTGGCGGCAGAGAAACACTCGCGACGATTAACGGCAAGTCCTGGCCCTATACGCAGCGATTTCGGTACAACATCGGCGAGCGGGTGCATTGGCGCTGGATCAATGCCACCAATGAGCCGCACGCCCTTCACCTGCATGGCTTCTACTTCCGGGTTGAGTCGGTTAGGGCTGCGGGAAAAGTCGAAACTTTCAGCGGAGACTCGCGCCCGATGGTTGTGACCCAGAGAATCCCGATTGGAGGAGCCTTCGATATGAGTTGGTCACCTGAGCGCGTGGGGCAATGGCTGTTTCATTGTCACATGCTGCAGCATATGACTCCGCCGGTTTTGCCGTCTTTACCTGGATTGTCAGTTACTCCTGGCCGGAGCCAAGTGCACCATCCCACTGCCATGGAGGAAGCTCCTGGCATGGGACAGCTTGTCCTGGGTATCACCGTTCCTAACTCAAAGAAGGCGTCTCCTTCCGAGTGGCATCCGAAACGAAAATTGCAGCTCGTGATAAAGGAACGTGAGGGCCTGCCACGCTATGCGCTGGAGCTACACGGAGATACCCAGAACGCAGGGGAAACGACGACCGGTCCTGGATTAATCGGCCCGGCGATTGTGCTGACCCGGAATGAGCCAACCGAGATCGAGGTTGTTAATCGGCAGCGGCAGCCCACGTCAATTCACTGGCACGGGATAGAGCTTGAAAGCTATTACGACGGCGTCGCCGGTTGGAGCGGCTCAGAAACACAAATCGCCAAGCCCATTGCGCCAGGCGGATCGTTTGTTGCGCGCATGACGCCGCCGCGTGCCGGAACTTTTATCTACCACACGCACTGGCACGATGAAACTCAACTCACCAATGGGCTTTATGGTCCATTGATTGTGCTACCCGAGGGCGAGAAGTTTGATCCCTCAACCGACCTGACGTTTGTCTTCAGCATTGGCGAGTTCTCCAATCTTCAGAAGCTCGCGCTGATTAACGGAACACCGCAGAGCAAACCCTTACAATTGCGAATCGGAAAGAAATACCGGTTTCGCTTCATCAATATTTCGACGAATAACCAGGCAATGCAGACTGGGTTGCGGAACTCCAGCGGTCCTGTTGAGTGGCAAATTATCGCAAAAGATGGCATTGATCTTCCGACGGAATCGATGTGGCGAACAAAGGCGCCAATTACGGTTAGCGTCGGGGAGACCTACGATATCGAGTTCTCCACGGACACGGCACAAGACGTCCTGCTGGAACTCCTGCTTCCGGGCCTGAAAATGCGTACAAGTCAAACCTTGGAGTTTTCCAAGCAAACCACTGCCGACCAGCGCAAGTAGCCTGACCCTTCGAGCGAAGCGGAACTGCGCCTGATCTCAGACTTGGAATGATTGGCGAAACATCGCCATTACACTCATTGACTCTTCCCCAGTCGAGACTTCACAAAAGCCGCAAGGACGAACAGGCATTAGTTCCGCAATTTCTTTCATTATGCGGGAGCGGACCAGCTTGATTCCCCGACTAGGCCAACTACCGACCCGCCCCCCTATCGCCGGTAGGCGTTGCCGACGAATGTTTTGAAGAGCCGCGGAGACAGCCCACCGGCAGCCGCCGGTGCCAGAAAACACGAGCAGCCCCTTTTCCACCGCCAAGGGCTA
>Ga0207661_10000090_pt1 | contig 60912 bp, 45 predicted proteins | sample KBSC713LmetaG_FD_184337 | JGI IMG/M metagenome (GOLD analysis project Ga0207661, IMG submission 184337) | Corn rhizosphere microbial communities from Kellogg Biological Station, Michigan, USA - KBS C7.1-3L metaG (SPAdes) (version 2) | ecosystem: Host-associated > Plants > Roots > Rhizosphere ...
ATTTTAAGCCTGACGCTTTTCGAGAAAACACCCATTCTACGGGCACTTCAAGCGTCGGACTCCGAGAACGATTTAGGCGATTCTGGCAACCAGTTGATTCTGTTCGACTTTTAGCCGGACACTAGTGACTCGCCGTCTACCATCAAGGCACAGCGAAGCCTGATTTCCGTCCCGGTGTTTACAGCACCATCGAAGAGGCACGCCGTCGATGCGAACCCCACATGGGAAAGCTCATGCAGCAGAGCGGGAAGTTTCTGAAGAAACCGAGTGGCAAATAGCCTCTTTCGTTCTGCCTCACCTTTCCTTTTCCCCGCGCCGTTGTGAATCGTAGGCTCTACAGCACTTCGAATCATGGGGCGTTCGGCGTCCGTGCCCGTTCCGACTCCTAAGTCTTTAGGATGCCTAGTGCGCCGAGTCATGCCCCAGTGTGGTTTTAGGTGGGAGAGTGAAGACGCGGCAGGGGATAGCTACTAATGAATTAGGAGCTAATGCCGTTTTTCGCGCCGTTTTGCAAGCTGCGTGCATGTCGTTTTCCGCGCGGATGCTCCCAAGTTTATGCAGTTGCTTCGATGATATTTTTGATGGTCTGTGAACGCCAGATACCGCCCTGTTTCGTTGCGACACTGTCGCCGTTCAAGGTGTTGGCAATCTCGTTGTAGCTGGTGCCTTCGACCCGTAGCACCTGCATTCTCGCGATCACGGCTTGCTCTGTGGCGTCGGCAATTAGTTTGCCATCCTTCGCCCTGTAGCCGTAGGGAACGTGATTGTAGACCTCTCCATGCGCCTTTTTGTGCCGTAGTGCTGCCGTCGTGCGTTCAGCGATCATGTTGCGCTCGAATTCAGCAAACCCTGCCAGCATCGTAATGAGCATCTTGCCCATGCTGCTACCGGTGTTGACGGACTGCCCTCCCATATCAACCAAGTGCAAGCTGATACCTGCCTCTTCCCACTCTTCTACATGGCTGAGGGCATCAACGGCGTTGCGGAATAAGCGGTCGAGCTTGAGCGCAACAATGTGACAGACACCGCTAGCCGTGAGTTTCGCGATACGGGAGCCTTCGGGCCGTTTGTTCAGTTTGATCTTGGCAGTAACGCCCCGTTCACGGATCACCTCTGCCAAGTCCAGCCCGTTCAGTTGGCAGTACAGGCGGATGCGCTCCTCTTGCGCTTCCATCGAAAGATCCTGCTTGCCAGTCGAGACGCGAACGTAGGCCACTGCCTTAGTGCATTTCGGTGTCTTTGCCATGTCGTAAGTATGCGCCTGATGCTCTGTTCTTGTCAACGCTCGTTCGTGCGTAGACAAAATACTTCGGGAGTCGGTTGGGAGGTGTTTGGCATTGCAGGTGCTAAGGCGAGAACTGTAGAGAAATGCAACTCGATTGGAGGCTCAAGCTGGATCAAACGGAGCAAGGCTTACCGGCATCGCCAAGTAAGCCCAAAGAGGACTCTGACTGTTTGCCCCGCGCCCGGTAGAAGGCATCCGCGCCACTCCGCTCACGCTGGGGACTCTCACTGCCGCCCCGCGCCCGGTAGAAGGCATCCGCGCCCACTCCGCTCACGCTGGGGACTCTCACTGCCGCTCCGCGCCCGGTAGAAGGCACTCGAATCAATAGTGCTGGCTCCCTCAATTTCGTCTCAACAATATTTGCGTCTTCCGATTGCAGCGTTTAAACGCCGAATATCTTCCATTCGTTTTTGATCCCCTACAGCCTACGCCGTAGCGTCGAAGGACCTCAGTCATGTCGCACTGCCCACCGATTCAACCTACCCTCGTTTCCGTCGATTCCCAGGCCATTCCATCGGCCATTCATCACCCCTCTTTTCACGCCTTCGATTTGGTCTCCGCGCCGATGGCCTAAGCTCTCCTAACGAATTAGTAGGAAGGGGTGCTTCCCCCTTTGGCGACCAGGGGGTGTTGGGATACCGCGTAGCTGACGACGCCATTTTGGAAACCTTCATACAGGCGGCTCCGACCGAGTGTTGGTGAGGCTTGAGCCTTCGGCGCGGGATGTTACTTTTGACAGGAAATTTACACCAACTGTTAACGCCCAAATTGTTGATTCAGCGTGAGTAGAAGGATGGTGACAACAAAATAACATGATTTAGGAAACACACACTCATATAGGAAGACACACGCTCGACTCTCCCTCTTCTACTAGTACACGTGTTTCCCGAAAATCCCGTTAAAAACGTCGGTTCGCATTATACGCCGTCTGTTTTGTTCCACTTAGGTCTTAACATTTGCTGTTAAAGAACGCCAGATCCTGTTAAAACTCCGCTTCTGTTATCCCACCGGCGCGTAACCCGCCCGCTTCGACCTGCTCCGAACACACCGGACTGCCCGCGCCGTTGCGAATCTCGCGAACAAGCGTTTAAACAGTCTGCCCTCCCCTTTTGGCGGTGTTACGCGCTGCACTGGCCCAATGTAATCCAGGTGAAAGCAACTTCTATGAACACCAAAATCAAAGCGACCGACCCTCTATCCCAACGGGAGACGCCGCTACCCGGAGATGTCGCGGTGTGCGCGGGATGCGGCGGAAAGCTATACAAGCTCAGCCGCAACTTTTACGAGCCGTGCGCGTTCTGCGGATCGCGCAAGCCTAAACGGAACCCCATTCGTCCCCAGGTCTGCCAACGTTGCGCGACGACGCATTGTAGGCTCATCCCGCAAGGCAAGACGGTCTGCAAGGATCTGGTGAAGCCACGGAGGAAAGTTTCCGAGACCCGGTTAGCCACGGCGGGCGCGGGGCTGGGTCATACCTGTTCCGAATGCCGGAATTGGCCTGTTCCCTGCACTCACAAGAGGGACTCCGCGATGGCCTGCAAGGATTTCATTCCGCTTTCGGCGGTGTTACGCGCTGCACTGGCCCAATGTAATCCAGGTGAGAAGGACATGAAAGCTAAAAAGAACACTCCGATTACGCTCCTGTACGTCTCTCCTTCCACTGCCACGTGGATGAAGGGAGAGGCCAAAAAGATCAACGAACGGCACGGCGGTAACGTCGGTCTGGCAACCATCGCCCGCGCCGTCCTGAATGGCTTGTGCGAGTCCCGTTTGGACCTCGGTTCGTGCCGGGGGGAATTGGACATCAATGACATGGTGCGCAAGCTGGTGAGCGCAACCGGCGCGGAGGTGAAGAGCTAATGGCACTCCCTCAACACATCGCCATCCGCCACGGATTCCCGGACCTCAAGGGGAGAATCATGGACATCCCCGGAATTCAGGGCGGGATAACAATGCTCGACCCGAACGGAAATGTTCTAGCGAAGGGCTTCAGCCTCAAAATCGTCGGCAGTAAGACGATTCAGCCCGATCCCAGCAAAGCCCCGTTCGAAGTCGCAACGATCAAGGTGACCAAAGCAACCGCCGATGGCGGGCGAACGTCGTACACGGTCACCCAGCCCGTTCAGCGGATCTTTGAGAGCTTCCCGGAAGTCGTTCGGGAGGCAGTAGGGGAAGACGCCGAATTCGACAGCAAGGAGCCGTACGACAAATTGCTTCTGCTCACCCTCGCGTCCAGTTCGAAGGACACGGAGCATCTAGCGCCTACCGTGAACGCTTCGCAGTGGATCGATGAGGCAACCGGGTATTGGATGGACCACGGCAAAATGGTTTGCAGTCGGCCCGTCGAAATCTGTCGAGAGATCAAGACACCGGAAGGAGAAACGGTCTACCGGCTCCGCGTTCCCAGACCGAATCAACCGGGCTTCCACGACTACACAACCTGCTCGTGGGATGAACTCAACTCCGGTACGTTCCATTTCTCGGAACAAGGCATCAACATTCACAGCGCCGTGAAAACTGCAATGGCGATGCTCGGACGATACGAGTCCCTCAACACCAGCGGACGGCTCAAGCAGGAACACGAGGAATACACTCAGCCCGAACGGGAGGCAAAGGCGGCGCTCGATAACACCTTCTGGGGTTTCGCGCGGAGACGGTAACGACTTTGGAGGCGGCGCAACCGGGGGAGGTCCGCAACGCCAGCCCGGACCTCCCCAGCGGAAACAGGGAGACGAAACGAAGTGGAGACGAACACGGCTGTAGCTGTGAAACGTCAAGGGACTCGACTTGTCAAAGTCGCTTGCCCCTCCTGCGGAGTAGTGCTCCGCATGACGAAAAAGTACATCGATGCCGGAAAGGTTCCGACGTGCGCTTGCGGTACTCGAATGCAGACCAGCGTAGCGCCTACGACGGTGACAGGGGAGGTAACGACGTGAACGAGAGGCATTACACCGTCGAAGAAATTGCAAACACGTGGAATCTCTCGAAAGACACGATTCGGCGGATCTTCATAGCGGAGGAAGGAGTCCTAAAAATCGTGCGGCCCGGAACGCGCTATAAGCGCTCTCACGTTACGCTTCGAATTCCCGAGAGCGTGATGCGCCGGGTTCATTCCCGTATGTGCGGCAAGGCCGCATGAGTCGAATTCAGCGTGACGAAGGCTCTGGGCCGTCAGGATACCAGAGCCTTCGTCAGCGGATCTTCACTCCAGAACTTCGACAAGTGCTGTTCCAATCTGGCCTGCCGCCGCTGGTCCCACTTCGAGTAATACTTCTCAACAATCCGCGCTGAGTTCCCCAGGACCTCCGCAAGTTCCTCCATTGGCATCCCGCCCAACAAAAGATCTCGCGCAAGCGTATGTCGGAACATGTGCGGCTTGGCGTCTGAGACCCTCACGAGTTCGGGCGTGTCCTTCAATTTTCCCCCAGACCTTCTTTTCTTTTCCGATTCCCGGACCTTCACATTGGCCAGCACGAACAAGCGCTGTAGACGGTCTCCCCACTTGTTCGTTCGGCTGTGCTGCTTGCCTTCACCGGACCAAAAGAAATAGCGTGCGCTGTCGTGTGGCGCATCGTTCAGAGCGTCAATTACGAACTGCGGAACAATGCCGTAAACGTCCTCTCCGGTCTTCTTGCGGTACGTCCTGATGCGGCAACCGTGAACGTGCTGCTTTTCCAAGGTCGTCGTGTCGCCAATCGACATGCCGGTGTACCGCATGACGTACACGAAGGCTTTAGTCTGTTTCGCAATCGGTTCGGCCCTACGTCCGTATTCGTCGGTGAGCAACGGCAGGGCGGCAAAAATCCGCTCCATTTCCTCCGCTTCAAACGGGTCGGTCTTTTCTCTGTCCTCCGGGATCACGTCCAATTTCTTCACGGGACTCTTTACGATGTAGTCCGCTTCGACGCAATGAGTGAAGAACGCCTTCAGCATCGTCTGCTCGTTCCGCTGGACACTGTTCGCGCCTGTCCAGGTGTTCCTGAACGAGTTCATGTCCGTGTAGGAGAGTTCATTGACGGCGACCTTTTGAAGGGTACCTTCAGCGAAGGATTGAAGCCGCTTCAGCAGGTTCCGGTACTTCCGTTGAGTCTCCGGGTTCTTCTTGGCCTTCGACTCCAGGAACGTTTTCACGGCGGTGCTGATCGCGGTCTGTGGCTTTTGCGTAGCCTCTACCGGCGTCGGTAATTCCATGTCACGGACGATTTCAACGGCCCGGTTCCAGTCCCGCACGCCACTACCGGACACGGGATCTTTCAACGCTTGGCGTTTCCGCCGAACACCGGTACCGTCAATACCCTCGAAGTGGATAGGGCATTTCGGTTTGCTGGGGCAGTCCTGCGAACGTGTACCAGCCTTCGAGCAGTCCTCACGATGACGGCGGAAAATGTTCAGCACGTCACGGATTCTAGCACGCGGCTATTCACGCAGAATTCACGTGGAGCCTTGATCGTCTCCAAGTGTTTCATTTTAAATGAAATATTTTGGTGGAGGCGGGGGGAGTTGAACCCCCGTCCGAGAAAGCCCGCAATGAAGAGACTACGTGCGTATCCGGCTCATAATTTTCGGCGACCGCTTAAGAACCGGCGAGAGCGGCGGCTACCTAGCCCGATTGGGTTTCAGCCGCCGGGTCCGGACAGAACCCTTTGGCCAATCCAGCAAGATGACGCTCACTCACCGTCGCGCTGGCTCAGCGGCTGGAGCGGCTACTTAATTAATTAAGCAGCGTATGCAAACTGCGTGTTGGCAGTTATGTTTTCCGATCGTTTTACGGGAGCTCGGAACCCGGCACGCCTCCCCACCACGATTCAATCCCGTCGAATCCGGTACGCCCCCAAATCGCAAAGCGCCTTATGGCAGGTGACTCTTTTATTCTACCACCCGGGGGCTATAATCGATGTATGCGTAACGCGGTTCGTGTGCTTCCGCTGCTTTTCGTCCTCGCCGCCGCCCTGGCCGCCGCCCCGATGACCCGGATCAAAGTTGTCGTCACCACCCAATCCGGCAAGCCCGTGGACCGCGCCGGCGTCATCGTCAAATTTCTCGAAGGCCACAACCTCCTGAAGCTCGGCAAGGGCACCCCGACTACGTACGAACTCCGCACGAACCAGGAAGGCGAGATCAAGGTCCCGCAAATCCCCCAGGGGAAAATCCGGATTCAGGTGATTGCCAAGGGCTACCAGACCTTCGGTCAAGTGTTCGATATTTCCGACGACGAAAAGACCGTTGAGATCAAATTGAATCCTCCGCAACAACAGTACTCGGCGCATCAGTAGACCCAGTCCTGATCCGCACAGCAGCACCAACTGTCCATTGCTACACTGCCGTTGTGCGCACCCTTCTCCTGCTCATCTTTCCTCTCGCTGCCGCGCTCGCCGATCAGGTCGTCCTCAAGAACGGGGACACGCTGACCGGCAGCATCGTCAAAAAAGACGGCGACAAGCTCACACTCCACTCCGAATTTCTCGGTGACGTCACGATGCCGTGGACGGCGATCCGCAGCATCCAGTCCGATGAGACTCTGACGGTCGAACTGCCCGGCAACGAACGCGTCGCCGGCAAGGTCACCACCTCCGGCGAAACGCTCACGGTAGCCGGCAGGACCGTTCCGTTACTACAGGTCGGCGCCATGCGCAATCCCGCCGAGCAGAAATCCTGGGAGCGCCTCGAGCATCCCGGACTACTCCAGGCGTGGACGGGCTTCTTCGATATGGGCCTCGCGCTAGCGCGCGGCAATGCCCGCACCGACACGCTGACGACCAACTTCAACGCGTCGCGCGTCACGCGCAAGGACAAGCTCACCATCACGTTCAGCCAGATCTACGGGTCGGCGCGCGCCAACGGGGTGAACTCGACGACCGCGAGCGCGCTGCGCGGCGGATGGTCGTACAACCGTAACGTCAGCGACCGCATCTTCCTCAGCACGTTGAACGACTACGAGCATGATCGCTTCCTCGATCTCGATCTGCGGTTTGTGGCCGGCGCCGGTATGGGCTTGAACGCGATCAAACAGCCGAACACCAGCCTCACGTTCGCCGCAGCCGCCGATTACAACCGGGAGAACTTCAGCTCGAACGTGCATCGCAACTCGGCCGAGTTGAACTTCGGCGACGATTTCGTCCACAAGTTTTCGCCGACCACGAGCGTGACACAGGCGTTCCGCGTTTTCCCGAACCTCTCGTACGGCGGGGAGTATCGCGTGAACTTCGATCTCGGGGCGGTGACGGCGTTGAAGAAGTGGCTCGGCTGGCATGTGACGGCCAGCGACCGCTTCCTGAGCAATCCCGTCTTCGGCCGGCAGAGGAACGATCTGATTCTCTCGACCGGATTACGAGTCAGCTTCGCTAAATAAACAGAGCCGCGACAGTTATGGAGCGGTCGTTGCTGGAACCATCGCTCCATCCTGTCGCGGCTCTGTCTGAGGTTGGCTTACGCGAGGTCGAATTTTTCCTGGTGCAACTGCTGATCGCTCTTCACGATCACGGTCCGCCCCAGGATCTCTTCCAGCTCTTGCAGGTAGCTGTTTTGGTTCGACTTCAGCACCTTGGCGACCTCGGGTGAGACGCGCAGCATCACGTCCTTGCCCTCGACCGCTTTGGCGATCTTCTGCGCCTCGATCAGGATCTCTCCGATCACGGTGGTCGAGTTCTTCACATAACCCGCGCCTTCGCAGTACGGACATGCCGTACAGAGCGTGCGCTCGAGACTCTGCTTGACGCGTTTACGAGTGATGGCCACCAGGCCGAAATCGTTGAACTGGAGAATCTTGTACGGAGCGCGGTCGGAACGCATGGCCTCTTCGAGCGCCTGCATGACCTTCTGCCGGTTCTTGCGCTCGTCCATGTCGATGAAGTCGACCACGATGATGCCGCCGAGATCGCGCAGGCGAATCTGGCGGACGATCTCTTTGATGGCGTCGGTGTTGGTCTTGACGATCGTGTCTTCCAGCCGGTTCGACTTGCCGACGTACTTGCCGGTGTTGATGTCGATGGCGACGAGCGCCTCGGTCTGGTTGATGACGATGTAGCCGCCCGATTTGAGCCAGACCTTCGGGCGGAGCGCCTTCTCGAGCTCGCTGGTGATGCCGAACTCCTCGAAGATCGGTGTGGCACGGGTGTACAGTTTGACGCGCGGGACCAGCGACGGCTGGAAACGCTGCACGAAGCGGAGGACGCTCTCGTAGAGCTCCTCGTTATCGACCCAGATGCTCTTAAACTGCTGCGTGAGCTGATCGCGCAGGACGCGCTCGACCACGTTGAGGTCGTGGTGGATGAGCATGGGCGCGGGACGGCGCTCCGCCTTCTGGCGCATATCGAGCCAAAGGTTATACAGGAAGAGCATGTCGGCGCGCAGTTCCTCTTCGGTGTGGCCGTCGCCCGCGGTGCGGACGATGTAGCCGCCGGGGATGCCGACGCGGTTGGTCTGTAGGACGCGCTTCAGGCGCGAGCGCTCTTCGTCACTGGGGATCTTGCGCGAGACGCCGATGTGGTCGACGGTCGGCATGTAGACCAGGAAGCGGCCGGGAAGAGCGATATGCGATGTGATGCGTGCGCCCTTCTGGCCGAGCGGTTCCTTGGCGATCTGGACGATGATCTCCTGGCCTTCGCGGAGAAGGTCGGAGATGGAGGGCAGCGGAGCTTTGTCGGGACGGCCGCCTTCGGCGCGCGGCTGGACGTTGCGCTGTTCCTGCTGCGCCTGCGGCGGACGTCCGCCTTCGCGCGGTTCGCGTCCGCCTTCGCGCGGTTCGCGTCCGCCTTCGGGGCGCGGTTCGCGACCGCCTTCGCGGCGATTGTCAGGACGCGGCTCGCGATTCCCTTCCCTGCCCGGCTCGCGGGCGCCTTCGGGACGGGGCTCGCGATTGCCGTCGGGAGCGCCTTCGCGTCCGCCACCTTTGCGCCGCATGCGGCGCGAGACACGGTGGAGGTAGCGCGGGCCCTGCTCCCGGAGGGTAGCCGTGAGGCTGGTCGGGATGCGGGCGGGCTCGGGGCCTTCTTCTTCGGTGATGGCAGCGGGTTCGGCGTCGGACTGTTCGGCTTCGCCTTCGGCCGCTTCGGAGTCGCCTTCGACGGCTTCGGATTCTTCCGTCGATTCGGCAACCGCTCCATCACCCGGGTCAAGCACGGGCGAGATGTCGCGGCTCTGTTCGGTCTCGGAGACGGGTTCGGAGGTAGCGACGGGTTCGGCAGCGATCGGGGTTTCGACCGGTTCGGCGGCATCCGTGGGGACCGGCTCGACGTCTTCCGCGATCTCGGCGGGAGCTTCGGCAACCGGCTCCGGTTCGGGCTGTGCCTCGATGACTGGCTCCGGCTGAGGTTCGGGCTCCTGCTCGACGATGGCTTCGGCGACTTCGACGATAGCGGCTTCGAGTTCGGGCTGCGCTTCCTGCTCTTCCCCGTCTTCAGCGCTATACTTCGCCAGCGACTCGCCGGGGAGGACGAAGAAATCGTCGTCGACCGACGTGGTGTGAATATGGGCGTGTGTGTGGACCGCCGGGGCTTCGGCTTCCGCCTCCGCTTCAGGCTCGACCGCCTCAACCGGGGCCGGTTCATTGCCCGGGGAATAGAATTTCGAATCGGGCAGGCCGCCGCGGCCGCCGCGTTCGCGATCGCGTCCGCCGCGTCCTCGACGCCGTCCGCGCCGTCCGCGCCGATCGTCGTCGTTACGGGGAGGACGGCCGCCAGTCTGCGGAGCGTTTAACGGAGCGGCGACGGAGGGAGCTACGGCCTCGGCGCTGACGGCCGGGGCTTCCGTTTCCGGAATCTCGCCGGCATCGCCGGCAACCGGCGCCGCAGTCACGGGGACCGCGGTCGCGCCGGGCTTGTCCAGTTTGAGGATCTTCTCCTCAACGCTGGAAACGACCTTGTCGTATTCCTCGTTGTCCTCGAAGAAATCCGAGACGTAAAGGAAGGCGTCGCGCTCCAGGCCGATATCGACAAACGCCGATTGCATGCCTGGCAGCACGCGCGTGACTCTTCCTTTGTGGATGCTTCCCGCGAGTGAGTACTCGTTCTCGCGCTGATGGTAGATCTCGACGACCTGTTCGTCTTCGATAAGCGCCACGCGTGTTTCGTGGCGATTCGCCGAGACCACTAACTCCTTCGACATTCAGTCCTCCCGGGGAGCGTGAGAGGCTACAACAATAGGGAGGCGCCCTGCGTGGTTTCCGCGCCCTGCGAACAGGACCGGATATCGAATTCGATAAACTCACGCTGGCCGGCGGTGGAGACTGCCTCGACACCACCCGGCCGGGAACCGATCCGCATCGCCGAAACCGGATACTCCGATTCCAACGGGTTCTCTACAGGCTCCCGAAAAAATTATCTCGACTGCAAAATCTTGTACTGCCGCCGGCCGGGAGCAAACGGCCCCCCACCGGGCTAGTTCACAAATCTTCTGAGGCGAACGTTGTTCACCAGCCCCAAGGCCAGAAAATTGGACCAGATACTCGATCCTCCGGCGCTCATGAACGGCAGTGGAATACCCGTCACGGGCATACGCCCCACTACCATCCCGACATTCACCAGCATGTGAAACAGCAACAAGCCGGCGACTCCCATACAAATATACATGCCGGCTCGATCCGGCGCCGCCTGCGCATTCTGGACGATGCGCATGATCATTACAAAATACAACGACAATACCACGACCACCCCAACGAATCCATGCTCCTCGGCGAAGGCCGAAAAAATGAAATCCGTGTGCGGAACGGGCAAAAACCGCAACTGCGTCTGGGTCCCCTTGGTGACGCCCTTCCCGAACATGCCGCCGTTGCCGACGGCAATCTGGGACTGGATCAACTGGTACCCCGATCCCTGCGGATCCCGGTCGGGATCCATGAAACTCACCAGCCGGGCTTTCTGATAATCCTTCAGAAAATGGAAACCCACCGGCAGCGCGACCAGCGCCACGATAGCGATCATCGCCACGTACTTCCAGCGCAGGCCCGCCAAAAACGCCCCGGTCACCAGCACCGCCATGTACGTCAGGGCTGTGCCGAGATCCGGCTGCAACAGCACCAGTGCCGCGGGCACCACTACCAGCGCCGCGAGCCTGGCCATCTCCCAAATCTCTAACTCGTCTGTTTTCAGATCGGTCAGATACCGGGCTACCAGCAATATTACCACTAGCTTGACAAACTCCGACACCTGCAAATGAATCCCACCGGGGAGCGGAATCCAACGTTTGGAGCCGAAGATCTGGGCGCCGACCACCGCGGTGACGAGCAGCATGACCACCGAAGCGATGTACATCATCGGGACGGAGTGCATGAGCGAGTGGTAGTCGATGCGGACCGCGCCCCACATCAGAACGAGCCCGCCCGCGACGTAAAAGATCTGCTTCCACCAGGCGCTGTGGAAGCCGGTGTCGAGCGTCGCGCTGTAGATCTGCAACACCCCGACGCCGCAGATCAGCAGCACGATGACGATGAGGACGAGGTCCATGTCCCGCGGGGAGAGGTATTTGGACATGCTATCTCGGCGCTCCCATCAGAATTCCGGGCAGTGCAAGGTTCGGGAGCCGCTGCCAGCGGGCCTGCAGCGACTTCTTCTGCTCTTCGAGCGCGGCAAGGCGCGCCTTCTTATCGAAGTAGGCCTTCATCACGTCGCGCGCCACCGGGGCGGCGTACTGGCCGTGGCCGGGGAACCGCTCGAACAGCACCACGACGACGATCTCCGGCGCATCGCACGGCGCAAACGCCTCGAACCACGCGTTATCCTCGCTGGTTTTCTGGCCCTTCGATTTGGCGTACTGCTCGGAAGTCAACTGGGCAGTGCCGGTCTTGCCGCAGACGGCGATGCCGGGGAGCCGGGCCCGACCGCCGGTGCCGCCTTCGATGACTCCCTGCATGCCCTGGATGATCTCGTGGACGTTCTGCTGGTTCAGAGGCCAAGTGACGGGCTGGTCGGGCTTCCCAATATTCTTCACGAGGTGCGGCTTGTGCCAGACGCCGCCGATCGAGAGGCCGCCGGTGGCGCGCGCGAGCTGCAGCGGTGTCACAATCAGAGCGCCCTGGCCGATCGCGACGGAGGGCGTTTCCCCGGCGTACCACTTCTGCCGCTGGGTCCGCAGCTTCCACTTTTCGGAAGGCATCAGGCCTTCCTTTTCGTGCGGGAGGTCGACGCCGGTCAGGTGGCCGAAGCCGGCGATGTCGCCGTAGTACGCAAGATTGTTGATTCCCGCCTTGGCGCCGATCGTGTAGAAGTAGACGTCGCACGATTTCGCCATGCCCGAAAGCAGCGCGACCGTGCCGTGCCCCTTCGGCTCCCAGCAGCGCTGATACACACCGTAGAGCGCGATGCCGCCGGTGCAGTGGACGCTGAAATGGTCGTCGACGGCGCCGGATTCGAGCGCGGCCAGCGCGGTGAACGGTTTGAACGTCGACCCCGGCGGCTGCTGCGCCTGGATCGCTTTGTTCATCAGCGGGTGGTCGAGGTTGTCGTTGATCTCTTTCCAGTAGGTCTTGCTGATGCCATGCGAGAACTGGTTGAGGTCGAACGTGGGACGGCTGACCATGGCGAGAATCTCGCCGGTGCGCGGATCGAGGGCGACTACCGCGCCGTTCTTCTTGGTCACGTGCAGCTCGTCGAGCGGCGCGTCCATGGCGAGTTCGGCCACCGCCTGGAGGTCGAGATCGATCGTGAGCTTGATGTCCTTGCCGGGTTCGGAAGGCTTGACCACCGCGGTCTTGCCGCCGACCACCTGGCGAACACGGCCCAGATTGTCGACCACCACTTGCCGCGCGCCGTCGACGCCGGTGAGCCATTCGTTGTACTGCTGCTCGATGCCGAACTTGCCGACAATGTCGCCGGGCTCGTGCTTGGCGTATTCGGGCGAGTCGAGCTCGGCTTCGCTGATTTCACCGGTGTAGCCGATCACATGGGCGAGCATGCCGTTCTGGGGATAGAGGCGGCGCTGGCTCTGGATCAGGACGAGCTCGGGAAAGAAGTCACGGTGCGATTCGATGAAGGCGACGTCCGACGGGCTGACTTCCTGGCGAATGGGGAGCTGATAATACTTCGGCTGCGACCGCATGCGCTGAACCTTGGCCTGAAGGTCGGCGAGGTCCAGATCGAGCCCCTTGGCGATGGCGGGGAGGTGCTCCTCTTTCAGCGATTCTCGGGCGAGGAAGAGGGCGAAGGAAGCGTGGTTGTCGACGATGATGCGGCCGTCGCGGTCGAGGATCCGGCCACGGGGGGCCAGGATCGGCTGCGACTTGATGCTGTTGGCGAGGGCGCGCGCGTCGTAGAGCTTTTCGTTCTGGACCTGCAGCGACCAGAAGCCGGAGATCAGGAAGAGGAAGATGGCAACGGCGGCGTACTGGAAGACCGCGATCTTGCTCGCGGCGAAGTTCGTATCGTCGCGCAGCGGTGTCTTATCGGATAGCTGGGTTTCGAGATTTGGGTCGACCGGAGGAAGGATCACAACGAAGCGAGGGTACGCTCTGAAATCATTTTAGCGCGTTTGCGGAGGATTCCGCTCCAGGATCGCGCCGTTGGACGTCTCGACTCGTGTCCGGTAGCCCCAGCCGGCGAGGCGGGCGGCGTAGTGGGGATGCCAGTCGAAGCCGGGAGTGACCAGAACGGCGAGGTAGCGCGGCCGCGCGCCGGCGTCGAGATCCTCGGGGAGAAGGGCGCGGACCTCGGGATGGACGGGATTCCCCGCAGCGACGACGTGGCCCGCGAAATAGCTGCCTTCGTCCATGGCGAAGGCGGCGAGATCGGGGCCGCGGAGTGCGTCGAGTTGGGGGCGCAGGTCGTTCCAGTAGGGGGTCCAGCGGACCCGATTCCGCGCGACGATCCAGGGGGTGAGGACGAGCAATATCATCGCAAAAACGCCGTACCGCCCAAACGGAGCCGCGACCGTGAGGGAGCGATTGCCGAGGCGACGAGCGAACTCACTAACCACCACCACCCCCACCGCGATCACGACGACCGTCCACGCCGGGAACGGGACTCGGAGGTAAAGAAGGATGAGCCGACTTGCAGTATTCAGCGCGATGAACGGGAGGGCGAAGCGTCCCAGCAACGCCGCGAGGAAGATCTCGCTGGCGGCGAGGACTCCGTCGACGTAGCGGAGGGAGTTGAGGCCGTTGCCGAGGAAGGCGAGGTCGCCGCCAAGTCCGGCACTGGCGCTGTAGACCGAGCGGAAGTAGACGAGCCAGCCGCAGAGGATCAGGGCTGAAATCCACGACCGCTTCCAGACGGCGCAGATCAGGACCCCGGCGAGGATCAGCGGGAAGAGGACACCGGCAGGCGAGACTCCGCCCTCGGGCCAGAAGAGCAGCTTCCACAGGCGCGGATTGCCGAGGTTGTGAAGGATCGAGGTGTACGAGAGGTCCGCCTCGCCTCGCAGGTGGAGCGGTCCGAGGCGGAGGTCGAACGGGTACAACGGATTGCCGAATTGGATCAGCGTGCGGAGGTAGTAGTGTCCGCTGGTGAGGAGAACCACCGGGACTGACCAGAGCAGCCGCTTGTCGCGCGTGAGCCAGATGATGACGGCGGCCGCCGCGCCTCCGGTGAAGATCCCCGAGTATTTGACGCAGGCGAAGGCGAGTCCGAGCGAGAACAGAGCGATGTCGCGTCCCGTAAGCGGTCCGCGGACGGCGCGCGCCGCGATCACCAGCAGGATGACGAAGCCCGCGCCGTGGAGCGCGTCGTTCTTGAGGGTCGCAACGCCCGAGTATTCGAGCCAGTAGTGGCGCATGGTGAGCGCGCCGAAGATCGCCCACGCGAGGACGGGTCGCGGCACGTCGAGTTCGCGGCCGAAGAGCCAGGCAGCGGTTGCCAGGATCGCGACACCCTTGAGCGCGAGGAGCGGGAAAAAGAGGTCGACTCCGGTGACCGTCCACGAGGGCAGGAAAGAGAGTTCCCAGAACGCGACGTACCAGGTGGCGAACGAATACGGTGTGGCGCGATTGGCCATCCACTCGATCAGGTAGTGCAGGTAGTTGACGGAGTCGATCTCGTCGACCGGGCGGAAGGCGAGGAGGACGAGCGGAGTAACCAGAGCGGCGATCGCGGTGGCGGACCAAGTCCAACGCGGCCACTTGAGGTCGGACCAGCGGCCATAGAGGACGAGCGCGATCGCGGCAATCCAATACGCGGCAGGCGAGTTGAGATGGGCGAACGAAAGCGCGCCGGCGACGGTCGATTCGATGGCGACGTCGAAGGCGAGGAGGGCGAGCCAGCGGTCGGGGCCGAAGGGACGGGCGAGGCGGGCGGCGGCGGTGAAGACGGCGGTCTCGAAGGCCGCGAAACGGGCGGTCGCGAGGAGGACGCCGGCGGCGGTCACGACGTTTCCCGAAGACGGTCGAGGAAGTGGAAGAGCGAGATGCCGATGACGGCATTCAGCAGGCCGAGGACGAAGATCCGCTGCAACTCGAGGGCGAAATGCTGGCCGAGCAGCGAGCGCGCGAGGACCCAGTAAAAGACCTCGTGAAAGACGTAGAAGAAGAACGTGAGGAGGAGGCGGATGAAGGTGTGGTCGACGTCGATGCGGAGTCCGACGGACGCGGCGAAGTAGCCGACGAGCGTGTTGACGATGCCGAACATCCCCAACGGATTTTTAGAGAGCGAGTCCTGCGCCAGTCCGACGACCGCGCCGACGACGAGGCCGCTGATCGGGCTGCGCCGCATGAGGGCGAAGTAGACGACCACCAGCAGCGGCATCTCGATGAACGCCAGCCAGTGGAAGAAGAGCGGGACGTAAACCTGGAAGAGGATCGACGCCAGAGGAACGGCGAACAGGACCCAGGTGCGGAAGCGCGAGATCTGCCCTTCCCGTTGGCTGTTGAGGAGAATGCGGCCGCTCGAATAGCTCATTCGAGGGGCTGTCCTCCGGGGCCTTTCGGCGGGGCGGCGGGAGTCTTGGCGGGCGCTTTCGACGGGTCGACGATCTGCTTCGGCGGCGCGGACTTGGGCGCGGCTTTCGACGGATCGGTGATGGCGTTGGATGGGGCGGACTTTGCCGGCGTTTCGGGCGTGGGGACTTGGGCCTGGCGCTGGAGGCGCGTGCCCGGATTATCGGCGCCGGCAGCGGGTGCAGGAGCCCCGGTTGCGGGCGGTTTCATCGGCGCGGCGGACTTCGTCGGAGGACCGCCCGGGGTCGTGGGCAGATTCTTGAAGTCGGGCGGCTTGGAACCGGGGAGGCCGGTGCCGAAAACGTGATTCTGGGCTTCGCCGGCCGACTTGTAGATCGACCGGAGTTTGTCGGCCTCGGTGCCGGAGCTGATCGTAGTCGCGTCGCCGGTTGCCGTCGTGGCCTGACCTTCGGGAGTCGTCGCCGCGGGCGGCGCCGGCGAGATGTACATCGGCTGGTTGGCGGGCGGCAGTTCGGGGATCGCCTGATGGATGCTCTCCATAATGATCAGGACGTCCTCGACGCCGTGTTGAATCCCGGTCGGCTCGACCAGCACTTCTTTGAACGGCGTGCCGTCCTTGGCCGATTTCACGACGCCGACCGCGAACCCGCGCGGGAAGATGCGATCGTCGCCGGAGGTGTAGAACACCTCGCCGGCCTCGACCTTGTCCTCGAAGCGGACGTAGTCGACCTTGCAGAGCGGGTCGTTGCCCTGCCCTCGTAGGATTCCGTGCGCCTGGCTCTTTTGCGAGATGACGCCGGCGGCGAAATCGGGATCGCTGATCAGCATCACCTGCGAGGCGCTCGGGTAGACCGCAACAATCTTGCCAACGATGCCGTCGGGGGTGATGACGCCCATGCCGCGCATAATTCCATCGCTCGATCCTCGGTTGACGTAGACGGTATTCGCGTTGGCGCCGACCCCCGTCATGATGACGTTCGCCGCAATCATCTTCGACTGCGTATGCTGCTGGAAGACCTGGAGGGCCTTGGCGCGGTCGGCGGTGCTGATCTCGTTTCTGAGGAACGTGTTATCGAGGCGCAGACGGCCGACCTCTTCGCGCAGCTTGCGATTTTCCTCACTGGCGTCGTGAAGCAGGATGTAGCGCTTGAAAAAGCCGGCGCCGCCGCCGCGGAAAAACTCGGCGACCCGCGCGACGGGGGTCACGGTAGTGACGGCCCACACGCGGATGACGCGAACGTCCTGATCGTTCTTCACCTGGGCCGCGAGCAGCACGAGCTGCGCGAAGATCACCAATAGCAGGACGGTGATATTCCGGTACCGGTTAAGGAACGACTCCATGGCGCGGGGCGGGCCGGGGGCTTAGCCCTTCCTTTAGTCTATCGAAATCTTGCGCAACAGCCGGAAATCGCTGAGCATACGGCCGGTGCCGAGGACGACCGAAGCCAGCGGGTCGTCGGCAATGGAAACGGGCAGACCCGTTTCCTCGCGGATGCGCTTATCGAGATTCTTCAGCAGCGCGCCGCCGCCGGTGAGGACGATGCCGCGGTCGCTGATATCGGCGCTGAGCTCGGGCGGGGTGCGCTCGAGGGCGACGCGGATGGCGTTGACGATGGTCGCGACGCACTCGCCGAGGGCCTCGCGGATCTCCGCATCCTCGATCGTGATGGTGCGCGGCACGCCTTCGATCAGGTTGCGGCCCTTGATCTCCATCGTGATCGGCTTATCGAGCGGGAAGGCGGAGCCGACCTCGATCTTGATGGCCTCCGCGGTGCGCTCGCCGATCAGCAGGTTGTACTTGCGCTTCAGGTACTGCATGACCGCGTCGTCCATCTCATTGCCCGCGACGCGGACAGAGCGGGAGTAGACGATGCCGGATAGGGAAATCACCGCGACATCGGTGGTGCCGCCGCCGATATCGACCACCATGTTGCCGGAGGGTTCGGTGATCGGGAGCCCGGCGCCGATGGCCGCGACCATGGCCTGCTCGACGAGGTGAACCTCGCTGGCCTTGGCGCGATAGGCGGAGTCCATGACGGCGCGCTTTTCGACCTGCGTGATCTCGCTGGGGACGCCGATCACGATGCGGGGATGCACCAGCATCTTGCGGCCGTGCGCCTTCTGAATGAAGTAATTCAGCATGCGCTCGGTGACCTTGAAGTCGGCGATGACGCCGTCCTTCATCGGCTTGATGGCGACGATGTTGCCGGGGGTGCGCCCAAGCATCTCCTTCGCCTCTTTGCCGACGGCCTCGACCTCGCCGGTGTTTTTATTGATCGCGACGATCGAAGGCTCGTTGACAACGATGCCTTTGCCTTTCGCATAAACGAGGGTGTTCGCGGTTCCGAGATCGATGGCAAGGTCGGAGGAAAAGAGGCTGAAGAGCGAGCGTAAGTTCATGCTGGCAATGGTGGAGACTTCGTGGAAGGACTAACGAAAACCGCTGCGAAGTCTGCTTGCATGGTAACACGGGATTTGTCCTTCAGATGTGGGGCGGGCAATCTTGCCCGCAGCCGGCTTTCCAGCCGGCTGGACCCGCTGGAAAGCGGGTCCGCGGCCAGGATTGGCCGCCCCACAATTTTGGCTTAATGGTGCGAGAAGCCGTCGCTCGAACAGGTGGCGGGGGGCGTCTTGCCGCCGAAATCGTCGACCCTGACGAGTTTCATCATGCCCCGATCCTCGTGCGCGAGGATGTGGCAGTGCATCACGTAAATGCCCTTGAAGTCGGCGAACCGGTGGCGGATTTTGACGCTCCCGCCCGACGGGATCGCGATCACGTCCTGCCAGATCGGGGAGCCTTCGCTGGCCGGCTTGCCGTTGATCTCGAGCACCTGGAACGGGTTGATGTGGATGTGGAACGGGTGCGCGGGACCGTTGTTGTCGTTGGTCAAAATCCAGTCTTCGACCGTGTTCAACTGCATGCAGTACTGGATCTTGCCGGAGTCCTCGAACTGGGCTCCGTCGATCATGAATTTCGGCGGTCCGCCGCCGGCTTTCACGCCCGGGCCATGACTCATCGTGAACGCGACCGTGCGCGCCGGGAGAGTCGGTTTGGGCAGGTCGGAGAGGTACGCCGGCATGACCGGGTACGAGGCTTTGTCGGACGCGTTGAAGAGATGCATCTTCACCGGATCGCCCGTGACGGCGATACGGAAGAGCAGTTGATTGCCGGCGCCGCCGCCGAGGTCGTTGGGCACGAACACGTCGACATTCTGGGTCGTTCCCGGCGCCTGGACCAGGAAGTCGGCGCGATTCCCGCCGGCCAGGACCAGCGGCAGCGGACCGTTCAGGCCCATCGGCTGCGTCAGGTAGTTGTCCCACGTGAACTGGACGCCGTCCATGGCGACCTGTCGGATGGCGAAGCCTTTGGCGACCAGGGCGGACATCCAGGTGGAATCGAGTGTCCCCTTGTTGCCGCCGCCCATCGCATTGACGAAGCGCCACAACTGAACTTCACCGGGCGCGATGGCGATTTCCGGACCCTTGATGCCGTTGATGAACTTCTGGTTGTTGCCGCTGTTCGGATTGTCGCCGACCGGCCCTCCGCCCGGCGTGACCGTCAGGTTCTGCTTGATGCTGTACTGCTGCATCACCAGAACGTGCTCGGTGAACTTCTTGCCCGCCGGGAGTTGTTTGCCGAAGAACGCCTTGATCTTGTCGTCGTAATCGCCTTCGATCACCAGAGCGCCGGCCAGCCCGTTGAAGATGTGCAGGGAGGTCGAGCCATGTTTGTGCGCGTGATACCAGTGGGTCCCAGGCGACTGGCCCATGAGCAGGGGACCGCCAGGCGCCGGCGGCTTCGGCAGCGAGAAGGTGTTCGGGAAGGCGCCGACCACATACTGCGGCCACCCATATTTCGGCTGCGCGGCGGCGTGCGCCATATTGGCGTGCGTGTCGGCGGAGGCAGCTTTGCGTAGGATGAGATCGCGGTTCTTATTCCACAGGTCCGTGCCGATCTTGGCGACGGCTCCGCCGGGCTGCGCTGTGGACAGTTTGTCCGCCGTGACGCCCATCTGCGCGACCTGATACTCCGCGGGAAGGTCGGCCCACGACGCCGGAGGATTCGGCTGGTCGAAGATCTTTCGGAAGGTGGCCATCCACTGCTCCGGCTTCGTCGTCTTGTCCGGAATCACCTCGATCAGGACATTGTCGCCGAGGCCGCTGGGGCTGGTGTGGGTGCCATGGAAGTGCAGGTTCGCCGAGTTGGACCCGTGGAAGCAGTTCGGGAACGTGTCGTCGAATGGGTATCCGGGGCCGCTGGTGTCGCAGGTTCCGGGCGCAGTCTCCGGGAACTGGAGATTGTCGATGCGATTCAGGAACATCAGATTGACGCGGCCGCCGACGCGCGCGCGGAGCGTCGGACCGGGGCTGTACTTGCTGACGTCGATGACGGGCTTGGCGGCGGGGTCGAGCAACTCCCAACCTTGGAAGTAGCGGCGAGTCTGACCGCCGGAGGGGCCGCCGGAGAGCTCGACGACGCCGTTCAAGGTCGGCTGCGCGCCGGGTCTCGCGACTTTGGACGTGAGGGCGCCCACCTCGGGCAGCGGCGGAATCTGCGCTGCTGCGTCGAAGGGGAGCAACTGAGCCGCTGCGGCGGCGGATGCGGCGATGGAGGCTCGACGCAAAAACTCGCGACGGCCGGTTTTCGACGGATCGTTCGTAGGCATCGTTTTCCTAGCTGACGGTGATCTGATAGGTGTCGGTGACGGAATTTCCCAGCGAGTCCGAGATCGCGACGCGGAGCAGCCATGGGCCGCCGGCGGCGCTCGTGCCGCTCAGCGTGGGACCGTTGTTGCCGCCGTCGATCACGGTGACGGTCGAGGGAAGTTCCGAGTACTCGACTTTGAACGTGTAGGGCGGAAGTCCGCCCTGAATCAGCGGCGTCGGAGGCAGAACGTTGTTGGCGCCGGGCGCAATCGTGATTTGCAGGGTGGTGGAGTAGAAATCGTTGACCAGTTGCAGGACGCCGGTGACACCGGGCGCGAGGCTGTCCGTGTAATTGAGGTTGTAAGCTTGGCCTTGGGCCAAGCCGCCGGGCACGAGCTTCGCGATGGCGTTTCCGGGAGCCTGTGTATTGGAGGTCTGGCCAGGCGCAATCGCAGTCTTGATCAGGAAAGCTCCATCAGGGGAAAACGGTTGGTGCGGCGCCGTGTCATTGTTGGCCCAGAAGACTAACTGGCTCAAGGTGACGCCGACCGTCGGAAAAACGGCCTTTCCGTCGCTGCCGGCGCTGATGAGTACTCTCGGTGGTTGCTCCTGCATATCCCTCGCTCGCTGAATTAGTCTCTGGAAAGTTGGAGTTGAGTATATTCGCGTACGAAGGGACTGTCAATCGTTCTTCCGATAAGATCAACCTATCCGGGAAGTACCCGACTTATCGACTTCCGGCGCAAAAAAAACTCCGCGGCGGCCGCTCCGAGGGAAGCGGCCGCCGCGGATTTGCCCAGGGGGGAATCGGGGCTAGTCGGCCTTATTCGAGTACCGGGAGAAGGCGATCTCGCGCAGCTCGCCGCGCGCCATCTTCGGGGCGAAGAAGCGGTACGCCGCGGCTCCGCCGGTCCAGAGCTCCTGCAGGGCGCACCGGTTGTCGGCGCACTCGAACGCGAGCTTGGCAACGGCGCTCTTCACCCACTCCTTCGACGGCTCGTGCTGGCTGTAGGCGGCGAGCAGCACGGCGCCGGCGGTGTCGCGGTTGCGCAGCACGTACATCGTGGAGGCCGAGCTGTTGATGCGGACCACCTCGTACGAGCCGGGCTGCATGAGCGTGTTGTTGGCGCGGAAGGCGAACGGGATCTCCGCCGTCAGGTTCTGTGCGGAAGCGCTTCCGGCTGCGGCCACCAGGGCGGCCGCGGCGAACATCGAGTGCAGGATCAGGCGTTTCATTGTGTTCTCTCCGATTCGGACAGTTGATGGTTGGCTACGGTTTCGAGGGTTGCTGGGCGGTCTCAATCCGCTTTGTTCGAGGTCAGCCGGACCTCGACCACGCGGACGGGATCGCCGGATGGGCTCGTCGGGGCCGCGAACACGGTGCTTTCCGCGCCGCCGGTCCAGACCTCACTCAAGGCGCAGTTGCCGCCGGAGCAGCGGAAGGCGACCATCGGGCGTCCGTTCGCGATCCAGACCTTGGAGGCGTCCCGCGTGGCCCTGCGGACCAGCGCGACGCTTGCCCGGGTATCCCGGTTGTACAGCCGGAACATCGTCGCCGCCATGCCCGGGTCCGCGACGACGTCGTACGTCCCGGGCTGCATGAGGGCGGTCCCGGCGCGGAAGGCGAAGGGGATCTCCGCCGTGAGGTGCTGCGCCGAAGCGCTACCGGCAACAGCCACCAAGGTGGCCGCCGCGAACATCGAGTGGAGTACTAAGCTTTTCATCGTTTCACCCTCCTTCTTGCGGGAACGCCGGAGTAAAGGCATTCCCTCCGCCAAATGGCATCATGTTGATTCCATTGGAGCTGAGTGACTGAAAGGGTGAATTATGAACGCTGTTGTTCGGGTCGGTGAACCGGGAGGTTCAGGAGGGTTGGGATTGGGGGTGGCTTAGGCGCACCCCCGCGAGGCCGGAATTCACCCGAGCGGATAGAGAAAACAGAAGGGATGGTGTCGGGAGGCTGGAGCCTATTCGGTGTCCCGGCGCGCCTTTTTGCGGAGGCGTTTCCGAGCCAATGCCTGCTTGACGCGGAGCTTCTGCCCCGGCTTCAAGTAGAACGCGTGCCTCTTGACTTCCTTGATGATGTCTTCCTGCAGAACTTTTCGTTTAAAACGGCGCAGCGCGTTCTCTAACGTCTCGCCTTCTTGAAGCCTTACTTCTGCCAAATTATTCTCCGCGGTGGAACAGTTGCGATTTTGTCGCTCGGTACCAGTTTAGCGGGTGAGCGGGCAAACTGCCACTGGAAGTTGGTGGATGTGTCGTCTCTTGTATCAGGGCATGGCTTCAGCCATGCCGCGCAGAACGGCGGAAAAACTCGGGCTTCAGCCCCCGGGAATACGTGTCGTCGGTGGCTAAAGCCCTCAAGACCCGTGCGTACCGACGGCACGGCTCGAAGCCGTGCCCTGATACGAGCGGCGCGCTGGATCAGATCAAAGCCCTCCCCCGGATACGAGCGGCGTGCTGGCTCAAGCCGTGCCCTGATACGAGCAACGGTCCCGATACGATACACTGACTCCCGTCATGTCCGCCGAACTGATTGCCGTCGCGGGTCCGCTGCTCGGGGAGAGGTTCGCTCTGGGACCCACCGGCTTGAAGATCGGACGGGGTCCCGGCATGCAGGTTCGGCTGGAAGAGCCGGGGATCGCGTGGGAGCACTGCGCAGTGCGCGCCGAGGGCGATGGATACGTAGCGGTCGATTCCCACAGCGGCGGCGGGACGTACGTGAACGGGTTGCGCATCCGCGAACAGGCGCTGGAGCCCGGCGACCAGATCCAGATCGGTGAAACCATCCTGGCTTACCGTATGGCCGGCACGGTCGCCGAGACCGCGACCTCGCAGCACACGCTGCTGCGGGCGTGTTCCCTGCTCTTCCTGTTCCGCGCGCTGGCGATGTCGACCAATGAGCGGCAGCGGTCGATGCTGGAGGAGCAGATCGTGTCGCTGATCGGCGACCTGGTGCCCTCCTGCGGTGGCGCGGTCGTGCTGGGTTCGGAGCGGCGGACGCTGCCGGCGAACGCGATCGAACTGCCGTTGACGGTGCGCGGCAAAGAGGCGGGCACACTAGCGGCGTGGTTCCCGCCGGAAGAGGCGGCGAACCTCACCGAGCATCGCGACACTCTGGCCGCGATCGCAATCGTCGCCACGGCGGCGCTCGACGGGGTCCGCGACCTGGAGAAGCTGCAGAACGAGAACGCGCTCCTGCGGGAGCGGCTCGGCGACACGGAAACGGGGATCGTCGGCGAATCGCCGCTGGTGCAGAAGTTGATTCAGATGATCGGCCGGGTGGCGCCGCAGGACACGTCCGTGCTGATCCTCGGCGAGAGCGGCACGGGGAAGGAACTGGTGGCGCGCGCCCTGCACCGGCTGAGTCCGCGAGCAACCAGTCCGTTCGTGGCGATCAACTGCGCAGCCCTCACCGACTCGCTCCTCGAGAGCGAGCTGTTCGGCCACGAGAAGGGCGCCTTCACTGGCGCGGTGGCTCTGAAGAAGGGCAAGCTGGAGATGGCGGAGGGCGGCACGGTGTTCCTCGACGAGATCGGCGAGCTGGCGCCGCTGCTGCAGGCGAAACTGCTGCGCGTCCTGCAACAGCGCGAGTTCGAGCGCGTCGGCGGGACGAAGACCCTCTCGCTGAACGTGCGGGTCGTGGCGGCGACCAATCGCGACTTGCAGGCGGAGGCGCGCGGCGGAGCGTTCCGCGAGGACCTATACCATCGGCTGAACGTCGTCGCGTTGCGCGTGCCGCCGCTGCGCGAACGGCCGGGCGACATCGTGGAACTGGCGCGGCACTTCCTCGAGCGCGCGGCGGCGCGCTGCCGCCGCAGTGTCACGGGAATCTCGCCCGAGGCGGAGCGGTACCTGCTCGCGTATGCGTGGCCGGGCAACGTGCGCGAATTGGAGAACGCGATCGAGCGCGCAGTGGTGCTCGGCGAGGCCGACGTCGTCGTGCCGGAGGATCTGCCGGAGACGGTAGTCGAATCGGCCGGCGCTCCGCACGTTCCGGGGGCGCTGCAATCGTCGGTCACCGAGACTAAGCGCGAACTGATCCTCACGGCCTGGCGCGAGACAGGCGGCGACCATAACGCGGCGGCCTCACGATTGAAGATTCACCCGAATTCGCTGCGTCGTCTGATCCGCGTGCTCGGAATGCGGGAGAGCTTGTAGTCTATCCGCGTTCATCTGCGTTCATCGGCGGCCCAATTGGCTGTTGTTGCGTCATGCAATGCAGGGCGCCGAGTCCGAGGATGAGCTCCGTACAATTGATGCCGCAGACCTCGCGATCGGGGAACAGGCGCGCGAGGGTGTTGAGCGCGACGCGGTCGTTGGGGTCGTTGAACGTCGGCACGAGCACCAGTCCGTTCGCCACATAGAAATTGGCGTAGCTCGCCGGCAGGAGTTGGCCGGCAAAATACAGCGGACGCGGCATCGGGAGCTTCACGACGTGCAGTCCCGCGTCCTTGAGGATCGCGTAATTCTCCTTGAGCGGCGCGTGATTGGGGTCGGACGTATCCGTCTCCCAAGCCGCGACGACCGTATCGGGACTCGTAAAGCGCGCGATGTCGTCGACGTGGCCGTGCGTGTCATCGCCGGCGATCCCGTTCTTCAGCCACACGACCCGGTCGGCGCCGAGAAACTCGCCGAGCGCGCGTTCGATGTCGCGTGCGCTCATGCCGGGATTGCGCGCCTGCACCGGACTGAGCAGGCATTCCTCAGTGGTGAGCAGGAGTCCTTCGCCGTTGACGTCGATGCTGCCGCCTTCGAGCACGAGGCCCGGTGTGAAGGACGGCAGCTTGAGGTGCGTCGCAATGTAATCGGGAACCTTGGCGTCCTGCTTCCAATCGTCGCACTTCGCCCAGCCATTGAAGCGCCACTGGGTGAGCGCGACCTCGCCCTCCCGGTTGCGGATGAAGATCGGACCAAAGTCGCGCGCCCACACGCGATTGGTCGTACATCGGTAGAAATCGACAGCGTCGAGATTGGCGCCGACGCGGCGCAGGACGCGGCGCGCCTGTTCCTGGAGCGCCCGGTCGTCGACCAGGATGCGTACCCGCTCGACAGCGGCGAGTTTTCGGACGATCTCGCCGTAGACCCACGGAATCGGTGCGAAACGGCCCGGCCAGTCGGAACGGTTGTGCGGCCAAGCGATCCATGTCGCCTCATGCGGCGCCCACTCGGCCGGCATGCGAAAACCGCGTGCGTGCGGCGTTCCCGGCTTCAATCGAGCACCCTGGCGCAAATGCCCGCGTAGGCGTCGATGCGGCGGTCGCGTAGGAACGGCCAGTTGCGGCGAACCTCCTCGATGCGGCGCGGATCGCACTCGACGATGAGCGTCTCTTCGCGGTCGTGCGAGGCTTCGGAGAGGACCACGCCGAACGGGTCGGCGACGAACGAGCCGCCCCAGAATTCCAGACCGTGCTCCGGCGGCCCTTCGTAGCCGACGCGGTTCACGGCGGCGACGTAGAGGCCGTTCGCGATCGCGTGGGAGCGCTGGATGGTGCGCCACGCGTCGTGCTGGGACGCGCCGTACTGCTCCTTCTCGGAGGGATGCCAGCCGATCGCGGTCGGATAGAACAGGACCTGCGCGCCGGTGAGGGCGGCCATGCGGGCGGCCTCGGGATACCACTGGTCCCAGCAGACAAGCACTCCGACGCGCGCGTAACGGGTGTCGAAGGAGCGGAAGCCGAGGTCGCCGGGCGTGAAGTAATACTTCTCGTAATAGAGCGGGTCGTCGGGGATGTGCATCTTGCGGTAAAGGCCGAGCAGCGAGCCGTCCGCGTCGATAATGAGGGCGGTGTTGTGGTACACGCCGGCGATGCGGCGTTCGAAGACGGAGCCGACGATGACGATCTTCAACTCGCGCGCGAGCTTCGTGAAACTCTCACTGGTCGGGCCGGGAATGGTCTCGGCGAGGTCGAACAGATCGCAGTTTTCTTCGCGGCAGAAGTACTGCGAGCGGAAGAGCTCCTGGACGGAGACGATCTGGGCGCCCCGACCGGCAGCCTCGCGGATGCGGGCCTCGGCCTTCGCGAGATTCTCGGCGGGGTCCGGAGAGCAGGCCATCTGGATCAGGCCTACGCGGAACTTGGATTGGTGCACAGGACTATTCTAGCGGGACCAAGCCTCTGATTATGACTTTCCGTGTCCGTTTTGCTGTCCGCGGATCATGAGGTCGATCAGTTGCTGAAGTTTCTGCTCGGTCACGCGCTGATCGACGGCCAGTTGGTTCTGCACTTCAACGACCTCCTGGATTCTGGACGTCACCGCGCCGAGAATCTCCTGCATCAGCGTCAATCGTTCCTCGCTGGTGTCGTGCCGCTCGCGAGAGATCTCCTGCATCTCTTTCAAGTGCGCCGTCTCCTTTTCGAGCAGCTTGATGCGAAACTCGTAATCCACGCTTCCATTCTACCGCGCCGACGCTATTATCTTGACTTGGACTATCACACGCTCGTTCTCTTCGATATCGACGGCACTCTGTTACGCCGCGCGGGGCCGCATCATCGCGAAGCTCTCGTGCAGGGCATCCGGCGCGTCACCGGGCTGGACACGACGACGGAGGACATTCCCGTCCAGGGGATGCTCGATCCCGACATTCTCGCCATCATGATGGAACGCGCCGGATGGAAGCGGTCGCAGATCCGGAAGGCGCTGCCGGACGTGCAGCACGCCGCCGAGCGGTGGTATCTCCGCGCGTGTCCGGCGCTCCACGACAAACACTGTCCCGGCGTAGCGGCGACACTGGAAAAGCTGTCGCGTCGCGGGGCGCTTCTCGGATTGGTGACCGGGAATCTGACGCGTATCGGCTGGCGTAAACTCCAGCGCGCCGGACTGCGCGACTACTTCGTCTTCGGCGCATTCGGAGAGATGGCGAAGACGCGCGGCGGACTGGTGAAGCTCGCCATCCGCGAGGCGCGACAGAACGGGTGGATCGCGAAGTCCACGCCGATGTCGCTGGTGGGGGACGCGCCGCAGGACATCGTCGCGGCGCGCGAGAACGGGATCCGCTCGATCTCGGTGCAGACGGGCATCACACCGGTCGCGGAGTTGGAGGCCGAGCGGCCCGATGTCTTCCTGAAGGATCTACGCGCGCTCCGGCTGTGGATGACGGAGTGAACTACGCTCCGGTAATCATTACCGAAAACTGCCCCGTAACTGCTTTCTTTCTGTCGAGAGCTCGGTAATGATTACCGAACCTCACCGAATTCGGGCCGCTTGCATCCGACCGGTCCGGCGGTACCCTGTCCTTATGCCGGCGGACGTAACGGGCCTGTTGCGAAGGTGGAGCGATGGCGATGGAGCCGCCGGGGCCGAGTTGACGCCGCTCGTCTACGATGAATTGCGCCGCCTGGCCCACCGCTACCTCCGCCGGGAGCGCGCCGACCTCTCCTTGCGTAGCGCCGACCTCGTCCACGAGGCCTATCTCCGCCTCATCGACCAGAAGGAGGCGCATTGGCACGACCGCGCGCATTTCTTCGCGGTTAGCGGACGCATCATGCGCCACATCCTCGTCGACTACGCCCGGACGCGCCTGCGCGAGAAGCACGGCGCGGGCGTCACCATGCTCGTCCTGAACGAAGCCATCGACCTGCCGGAGCAGCGCTCGTTCGACCTGATCGCGCTCGACGACGCGCTCGAAGGTCTGGCCAAGCTCGATCCGCAACAGAGCCGCGTCGTGGAGTTGCGCTTCTTCGCCGGGCTGTCGGTGGAAGAGACGGCCGCGGCCCTGGGCATTTCCCGCGCGACCGTCAATCGGGACTGGGTCACCGCCCGCGCCTGGCTGATCCGCGAGATGGCCCGGAAGTAGCCCGGCCTTTGTGGTACTGTCTTCAAGCATGGATGGATCGACGGATGCGCGCGAATGGGCGCGGGTTCGCCGCATTCTGCACCACGCCCTCGAACTCGCGCCGGTATTGCGGGCGTCCTACCTGGACGAAGCCTGCGAAAGCGATCCCGGCCTGCGCGCCGAGGTCGAATCGCTGCTTGCCGCCTCCGATCGCTCCGCCGTGCTCGACCGGGACGCCGTACCGCCGCTCCCCGCCACCGCAATTGTCGAGGGCATGACGGCCGGCCGTAAGATCGGCCACTATGTCCTGCTGGAGAAGATCGGCGAGGGCGGCATGGGCGCGGTGTACCACGCGATCGACACCCGCCTGGATCGTCCCGTAGCGCTCAAGGTGGTCTCCGGGGCGTCTGGCGACTGGGCCCAGGAGAGGCGTTTCGCCCGCGAGGCAAAGGCCGCGTCCGCCCTCAACCATCCCAATATCGTCACCATCTACGAGTTCGACTCCCAGGATGGCGTGGCCTTTATCGCGATGGAGTACGTCCAGGGGACAACGCTCGCCAAATTATTGGAGGAGCGCGCGGTCCCGCTCGCGACGCTGTTGGATTATGCGCGGCAGGCCGCGGGCGCCATCGCCAAAGCCCACGCCGCCGGCATTGTCCATCGCGACCTCAAGCCCTCGAACATCATGGTCACGCCGGAAGGCGTGGTGAAGGTGCTGGATTTCGGCCTCGCCAAATTGCACAAGCCGGCGAGCAACACCGATGTGACGGAAACACAGGTGACAATGGTCGGGATGTCGGTGGGCACGCCCGCCTACATGTCGCCGGAGCAGGCCAAGGGAGAGCCGGAGGACGCGCGCTCGGACATCTTCACCTTTGGCGTCATCTTATATGAGATCGTGTGCGGGCGGCGGCCATTTCAGGGGCGGAGCGCGCAAGCCATCATGTACCAGGTGGTGCACGAGGAGCCGCCACCGCCGGCGAGCCTGAATCCGGCAGTGACGCCGCAACTCTCCGCCCTGATCCTACACTGCCTGCGGAAGGATCGCGCGGCGCGTCCGCAGTCGATGGACGGCGTCGCGGCGGCGCTCGGCGGTCTGCCGGGGGCGGCTCCGCGCCGGATATCGCGGCGTGCACTGCTGGCGTTGCCGGCGCTCGGCCTCGCCGGCGGACTGTGGCTGGTTCTGCGCCCGGCCCGCGGCCTCGCCTATACCATCGAGGCGCAGAAGATGCAGGACGGGGCGCCGGTAGGCGAACCGTATTCGCCAACACCCGGGGATCTTTTCGAGGGCGGCTCGCGCTTCCGGCTGCGCGTAAAGGCGCCGCAGCCGGGACAGGTCTACGTCATCAACGAGGGACCGGGCGAGGGCGGTCTGAGCCGCTTCTGGGTGCTCGCGGCTCTCGCGGCGAGCCAGGAGGTCACCACCCCCTGGAACGTTTTCGACGTGAATCCGGGCACGGAGAAGTTGTGGATCGTGTGGGCGGAACGACCCGTCGACGCTCTGGAGCAGCCTCTCCGCGGCGGCGGAAATGGCGAGGTCAAGGACGTAGCGGAGACGAAGGCAATCCAAGACTTCCTGGCGGGAGTCGGGAAGGGCCCGCGGGCCGGGGTGCTCGGCTATTTGACCGAATTGAAACATCGTTGAGACTTTTCGCCACGCCCCGACGCTATTGCCTGTTGTGAAGAGAGCGCGCGTGATAGACTACACGCGCCGCAGACGAGATCCAGCTTCGGCAAAGATAAGGAGAAATCCAGATGAGCATGCCATTTCCCGCCGGAACCACGTTCAATTTCGAAGTGGTGTCCAGGAATGCGACTTCGCCCCACAACAGCCTGACCGCCGAATGGGGCACGATGGCCTTCCAGACGGTCGGCACCGTAAACCAGATCCTGCTGACGGTCGCCGGAGGCAACGACACCGAAACGGTGACCTGGACGTCCAACAGCGACAATGAAGGCTCGATCGGGCGTACCACTTTCACCATCGGCACGACCCAGTATTCGTTCCAGAGGATCACGATCACGAACATCACGAGCGCGTTGCAGGTGGCGCACGTGGCCGACGCAGACGTGACGGTGAGCGGAGCCAGCCATCAGGTGTTTTTCACGGGCCTGCCGACCACGTCCAGCTTCCTGAACCCCAAGGTGGGCAACTACGTGGATACCAGCAGTCCCGCGCTCTTCACCATCACGGTTACTCCCAATGGCTCGATTTCGGTAATTCCGGCGGCGGGCTGGAACCTGGTCGACGCGGTTTGGGTGCCGCCATCCGTACAGTGGCCGCCGACCCTGCAATTTACCCTGCAGAACGCCGCGACACCGACGACGGAAAATAATTACACCGGCGTGGTGACGGCGCAGTTCAATCGCGACGCGCTGCAAGTCGTTTATAAGTTCGGCGGCTCGGTGACGTCCACCAGCACGGCGCCGGGCAGCGTTACCGATTGGACGTCAACAGACGAGACAGTTCCCATCCCAATCCCGAAGGCAACCCCACACTGTGCGTAGACTCCTGCCACTGCTCGTCTTGGCCGGCGGGGGAGCGGCAGTGGCGTTTCAGCCGCCGGCGCCCCTGTCTCCGGCGGGCGGCGTCCGGGTCGTGGAAATGCGGGGCGGCGAGACGCATCGATATTCGTTACCGCTCCGCGCGGGCGAGTTCGTGAATATCGCCGCCCAACAAATGGGTGTCGATGTAGACGCGGCGCTCTTGGCGCCGGACGGTGTGACGGTGGCGCATTCGGACCTCCCGAACGGCGATCAGGGGCCGGAGGCGATTGTGGCCGTCGCCGCCGCGGACGGTAATTACACCCTCGTCATCCGCGCAACCGATCGGAATGCGCCCGCCGGCCGCTATGCATTGCGCGTCGCCGGCGTGCGGCAAGCGACGCCGGAAGACAGTCGCCGCGCGGCGGCGGAGCGCCTGGTTGACGAAGCGTCCGAACTGCAGAATAAGCGGACGAGCGCGTCGACTGCGGCCGCGCTACTAAAGTTCGACGAGGCGCTGGCGTATTTTCGCTCCGTGAACGATCGCTACCGCGAGGCTCTCACGCTGAAGGAAATCGGACTAATTCGAGTCCTGGCGGGGGAGTACCGGAAAGGAGTGGAAGCCTACCTTCCGGCACTCGAATTATTCACCGCGCTCGGCGATCGGTCGGGCAAGGCGTCCACCGAAAACAATCTGGCGGGCGTGTTCGATCTGCTGGGAGACGTCCAACCGGCGATGGAGCATTTTCGCAGCGCTCTAGACGGCTACCGCGCCGACCGGCAGCGGAGGCCCGAGGCGAACGTCTTAAACAACATCGGCAAGCTCTACGCCAACATGGGTGATTCGCAGAAGGCAATTGAGTATTACCGGCAGGCCCTGCCACTCCTCGAAGCGGTCGGCGACCGCGGGCGTGCGGCCGCCACGCTCCATAACGTGGGCGCGGCCATGATGTTTACCGATCTTGAGACCGCGATCGATTATCACCAGCAAGCACTGAAACTGCGGCGCGCGATCGGCGACCGCCCGGGCGAAGCGCAGAGCCTCGACGCGCTGGCATCCGCGCATATACTCCAAGGGAAGCTCGACGTCGCGATCGATTATGGCGAGCAGTCGCTGGCCGTCTATCGAAGTATCGGCAACAGCGCCGGAGAGGCGCGAACGTTGCGGACGCTCGGCACGGCATATGCACGGCGAGGCGATACGGAGCGCGGCCTGCGGCTTCTTGAAGAGGCCGTCCGCGCCGACCGCGAGCGTGGGTACAAAAGGGAAGAGAGCCTGGCGCTTCTGTGGATGGCCCTCGCCCAGCCGCCGGCAGCGGCTAAGGACTCGCTGCAACATGTCGCCGCAATTGCCGGACAACTCGGCGATTCCGGGACGTTGGCGATCTGCGAGCGAAGCTTCGCTCGCGTGGAGCGGGACCTCGGCAACCTCTCCGAAGCCCGGCAACATGCCGAGCGCGCCATCGCGATGACGGAGAAGGTCCGCGGCAACGCCGGCGGCGAGGAAGCTCGCGCCTCGTATCTCTCCTCCGCACTCGACGCCTACAGCGTCTACATCGACATCCTCATGCTCCAGCACGACACCGCCGCGGCATTCGAAGCCACCGAACGGTCCCGCGCGCGCAGCCTGCTGGAAATGCTTTCGGAATCGGTAGCCGACATTCGGGAAGGCGTCGACCCCAGGCTGCTGGCCCGCGAACGGGAGACCGCCAACCTGCTGAACGCCAAGGGATCCCGCTTGCTCCTTCTGGCGGGCCGCGCCACGCCGCAAGCAGAGGCGCTGCAACAGGAGGTCCGCGCGCTGGAAACGCAGTATCGCGAGATCGAGGACGAGATTCGGAAGAACAGTCCACGGTACGCCGCGTTGACGCAGCCCTCGCCGCTCCACCTGAAACAGATTCAGGAGGATGTGCTGGACGCGGAAACGCTCCTGCTGGAGTACTCGCTGGGCGAGAAGCGCAGCTACCTCTTTGCGGTGAGCCGAGGCGGAGTGAAGGCGTGGGAGTTGCCGCCGCGCGCCGTCATCGAAGAGCAGGTGGCCGAGGTCTACGGCCTCCTCACGGCGCGCAGCGCCACGGTGCGGATGGAGACGGCTGCCGAACGGCAGAAGCGCATCGACGCGGCGGATGCCGCGCTGCCGGAGGCCGCACGGAAGTTGAGCGCGATGGTGCTCGCGCCCGCGGCGTCGGAGCTCGCCGGGAAGCGTCTCGCGATCGTCCCCGACGGCGCGTTGCAGAGACTGCCGTTCGCGATGCTGCCGGAGCCGGGCGCGGATGCGCCTCTGGTCGCGGAACACGAGATCGTGATGCTGCCCTCCGCTTCGACGCTCGCGGTGCAGCGCACGGAGCTCGCCGGACGGAAGCCCGCGGCGAAATCGGTCGCGGTCTTCGCCGATCCCCTCTTCAACGTGGAGGACGCGCCACCCGCGGAGGATGCGACGCGCATCCTCGAGCACGTTGCCGAAGGCAGCGCCGGACAGGTCGGCGCGGCCGCTTTGAGGATTCCGCGCCTGCCGTTCACCGCGCAGGAAGCCGACCGCATCCTGCGCGCCGCCGGGGGATCGAAGAACTGGAAGGCCACCGGCTATCAGGCCAGCCGCGCCGCCGCGATCGGCGGGCAACTGAGCGACTACCGGTACGTGCACTTCGCCACCCACGGGCTGCTCGACACGGAACGTCCGAGCCTCTCCGGGCTGGTGCTGGCGCAGCTCGACGAGAAGAAGAAGCCGCAGGACGGGTTCCTGCGCGTGAACGATATTTACAACCTCCGGCTCTCGGCCGATTTGGTGGTGCTGAGCGCATGCCAGACCGGGCTGGGGAAAGAGGTGCGCGGCGAAGGACTGATGGGGCTGACGCGCGCATTCCTGTATGCCGGCGCGCCGCGCGTGGTGGTGAGTCTATGGAACGTGAACGATCGGGCGACCGCGGAGCTGATGGCCGGCTTCTATCGCGGGATGCTGCGCGAAGGCAAACGTCCCGCCGCAGCGCTGCGCGAGGCGCAACTGCAACTGAGCCGGCAGAAGCAATGGGCGTCGCCGTATTACTGGGCGGCGTTCGTGCAGCACGGCGAGTGGAAGTAGGAGGCGGCGATGAAACTCCAGGCAATTGCGATCGCAATCGCGGCGGCAAGGATGCTGGCCGCGCAGACGGACTCAGGGACACGAGGCATCGTGCCGGAGGAGGTCTGGAAAGCGCGGCCCGCGGCGAAGACCGCCGCGCAGGCGGTTAAACCCCAGTATCAGCCGGCCGGAGCTTCTCCCGGGACATCGCTGCGCCCGTCCGCGCCGGCGCGACAGGTCGGAGTGACGATCTGGCGGCTGCGCGCCGCCGCGCCGGGCGACAACGGAGCGAGAATCCTGGTGCAGCAGGACGCCAATACCGTCGAGTGGGTCCCGGAGCGGGTCTCCTCCGGAAGCGCGCTGAAGGCGGGCGATCGCGTGCGGCTGAGCATCGAATCGCCCGACGCCGGCTACCTCTACGTGATCGATCGCGAGTGCTACGCCACGGGAGGCCGCGGCGAGCCCTTTCTGATCTTCCCGACGTCGCGCACCCGGGAGGGCGACAATCGTGTGACCGGCGGCAAAGTGGTCGAGATCCCGGCGCAGGACGACCGGCCGAATTTCTTCTCGCTCCAACAGAGCCGCGCGGACCAGACGGAGGAGGAACTCACGGTGCTGCTCACCAAGGACCCGATCGGCGAGCTGAAGATTGGACCGAAGGCGTTGCGGCTCTCCGAGGAACAGGTCGGGCGATGGGAGAAGCAGTGGGGCGCGGGCCGGGTGGAGCGCTTCGAGCTTTCCGGCGGCGCCGGCAAGACGTGGACGCGCGCCGAGCAGCAGGCCGGCGCGGACGCCACCCGCCTGTTGACCCAGGAAGATCCGCCGCCGCAAACGGTTTATCGCGTGTCAACTGCGCCGGACCAGCCGATGATGGTCAAGGTCCGGCTGCGGTACGCCGCGGGGCATAAAAAGTAGCGGCCGGCCCACCAGCTACGCTTTCTGCGCGACATCGCGGTGCGTGAGAACGGGATCCGCTCGATCTCGGTGCAGACCGGCATCACGCCGGTCGCGGAGTTGGAGGCGGAGCGGCCCGACGTTTTCTTGAAGGACCTGCGAGCGCTCCGGTTGCGGATGGTGCAGTGATCAGCGCGGTCCGTCGACGCACATCTTGCACTGTCGCGGCAGAACTCTAATTCCCGTGAGTTCGATCTCCGGCGCAAGGTAGTCGGACTTCGACGGCTCATCGCGCATCAGGTCGGTGCTGAGGTACTTTTTGTTGTCGTCGGCGAAGACGGTCACCACGACAGCTTGCGGCCCGAGTTCCTGCTGGAGGCGCGCCGCGGCCAGAAAGTTGCACCCCGACGAGATTCCGACTCCGAGTCCCAGGCGGCACGCGAGTTTCTGCGCCATCAGGATCGAATCGCCGTCGCTGACCGGTATCACGGCGTCAAGTTGTGAGAAGTCGACGATCGACGGAATGAACTCGTCCGAGATGCCCTGGATCCGGTGGCGTCCGACCTTGTGTCCGGCGGAAAGGGTCGGCGACTCCGCGGGTTCGACCGGGTGGATGCGAACGCGCGGATTTCGCGAACGCAGAAACCGTCCCACTCCCATCACCGTGCCGCCGGTGCCGACGCCCGCTGCGAACGCGTCCGGGCACAGGCCGGCTTCCTCGAGCTGCAGCCAGATCTCGGGGCCGGTCGTGCGCGCGTGCGCCTCGACATTCGCCTGATTCGAAAACTGGCGGGGCAGAAACGATCCCGGCTCACGCGCCGCGAGTTCCTCGGCGCGATCGATCGACCCGAGGAAGCCGCCCTCCTCCCGTGTGACGCCGACCACCTCGGCGCCGTAGCTCGCGATGAGTTGCTTCCGCTCGGCGCTCATCCAGTCGGGCATGAAAATCGTCACCGGATGACCGAGCGTGCGGCCGATCGCGGCGAAGGAGATTCCGGTGTTGCCGCTCGTGGCCTCCACGATGCGGCCGCCCGGGCCGAGCGTGCCTTCGCGATACGCGCTGCCCAGAATGTGGAGCGCCATCCGGTCCTTAATGCTGCCGGTGAGGTTGAGGTGTTCGCACTTGGCGTACACCGTGCCCTCGAAAGCGCCCCGCCGGAAACCGACGGCGAGAAGAGGCGTATTGCCGATCATCCGGGCAAGAGCCTCGAACTGCGACTGGCGCGCAGACGGGGCAGGATTTGTCAGGGTTGCCATTACGCCTTCTGCGCGACGCCGACAGCCCGCAGTTGCGCCACCGTCTCCTTGGATTTCTCGAGCAGCAGAGCGTGCTCGGCGGCGGTCCCGATGAAACGCATGCCGCGTTCCGCCCAGAACTTCGACATGGCGAGTCCGCGCGTCTGAATGCCAGGCACGACCCCGTGGCGGTTGCACTTCTCGATCAACGTTTCGACCGTCGAGACAAGCAGCGGATTATCGAACTGGCCGGGGATGCCGAGCGAGATCGATAGGTCCGCGGGTCCCACCATCGCGATGTCGACACCGGGCAGCGAGAGTGTCTCGTCGGCGCGCTCCATCGCAGTTCGTGTCTCGAACTGCACGACGGAGAGCGTATTCCGGTTGACGTGGTCGATCACTTCGGGGAACGTGGCGGCTTCGTAGCGGAGCATCGTCGGGTTGACGCCGTAGCCACGTATCCCCTGCGGCGGGAAACGCATCCAGCTCAACGCCTCGCGCAACAGCGCCGGATCTTCGACGCGCGGCAGGATGATCCCCTGCGCGCCGGCGTCGAGCAGACGCGCGACGAGTGAGTACAGCAACTCTCCGACGCGAACGATCGGGGTGATGCCGGCATCGACCGACGCGCGGATCATGTCGTGAATCGTTTCGAGATCGAACGTGCCGTGTTCCATGTCGAGGAACACGTAGTCGAAGCCCGCCGCCGCAAACGTGCGCGGGATCTCGACGGAGCGGTACGTCTGCAGGCCGCACCCGAGAACCGTTTCGCCGCGCGCCAGTTTTTCGCGCGTCGCATTGACCAGCATGGAAGGACTCCTTTTCGGATAAAAGGCTATGGTAGCCTATGGCTTGACCTTTATGACTGTCCGCTAATCCACGCGGGCCCGCGGCAACGCCGCGCCCAGCCCGCGAAGCTCCCCTCCCCGTAACCCTACGTGTGTTCAACCGGAGCGACAGTCACCCATGGATTTACAAGCTCTCGGCGCTACCCCTGAGGTGTGTAGCGCCTTTTCCCCGCACGCCGCGCAAGGCCTGATTCTCGCGCGCGTCGCGGTCTCTCAACGCGATCGATACCGTCTCTATGCGGAGACGGGAGAATTGGACGCGGAGCCTTCGGGCTCCTTATGGCATCGGTCGCCCGACCGCGTCTCGATGCCGGTAGTCGGCGACTGGGTGGCGGCGCGCATCGTCGGACCCGAGCAGGCGATCGTGGACGCCGTGCTGCCGCGGACCACACTCTTCTCACGCCGCGCGCCCGGCAGCCGCGAGGCCCAGCAGCCGATCGCAGCCAATGTCGACCTCGTGTTCCTCGTGTGCGGGCTCGACGGCGATTTCAACGTGCGGCGGCTGGAGCGGTATCTGACGCTGGCGCACGAAAGCGGCGCCGCGCCGGTCGTGGTGCTGAATAAAGCGGACGCGGCGGAGGATCTCGCGGCGCTCATCGAGGAGACGGCAAGCGTCGCGGGCGCGGCGCCGATCGTCGCATGCAGCGCGCGGACGGGCGAAGGTCTGGACGCGATCGGCTCGTTCCTCGGCGGCGGACGGACCGTGGCGCTGCTCGGGTCCTCGGGGGTCGGCAAGTCGACGCTGGTGAATCGGATCCTCGGCGAGGAGCGGTTCAAAACGAACGAGGTGCGGGAGTCGGACAGCCGCGGGCGGCATACGACGACGCATCGCGAACTCGTGCCGCTACCACAGGGCGGCGCGCTGATCGACACGCCGGGAATGCGCGAGTTGCAATTGTGGGCATCGCAGGACAGCGTCGAGGCGACGTTCGAAGAAATCGCGGAGATCGCCGCGGGATGCCGCTACCGCGACTGCACGCACTCCGGCGAAAAAGGCTGCGCGGTGTCGGCGGCCCTAGCGGACGGGGTCGTGAGCGAAGACCGGATGGAAAGCTATCGGAAACTGCGCGCCGAAGCAAAACATCACGAGGTCATGACCGACAAATTCGCAGCGCTCGAGCAAAAACGCAAATGGAAGGTGATCCACAAAGCGGCGAAGAAAATGTACCGCGATCGAGGGTGACCTTGTGGGGCAGGCTTCAGCCTGCGGAGGACTTTAGTCCGACTCCTCGGAAGTCGGACTGAAGCCCTCCGCAGGCTAAAACCCGCCCCACGACGAGCCTTACGCCATCGGCGGCTCGAAATACATCTGCGCCAACTCGGGCTTTTCGCGGATCGCCTTGCGCCAGTAGGACCGGGCGTCGTCTTCCTGTCCCATCGCCATCAACGCGTGCCCGAGATTCAGGAGCGCTTCGGCGAACTGCGGATCCTCGTTGAGAGCCTGCTGATAGAACTGGACCGCGTCGCCCGCCTGGCCGCGCTTTTGGCAGATCAGGCCGGCGTTGTAGTACAACTCGGGGCTCTTCTCGCCCATTTCGAGGAGCTGGTTGTGGAGACGGTAGGCCTCCTCGTAGTCCTGCTGTTCGAGCGACAAGGCCGCCAGACCGCGGACCGCGTCCGACGAGTCCGGACGCAGCGTCAGGGCGTCCTGGAAGCTGCGGCGGGCGCCTTCGGGATTGCCGCAGCGCGCGTACGCGATGCCGGCGTTGAGGTGCGCCTCGGCCCAGTCGTTGCGCTTCGAAAGGCACGTCTGGAACGCTTCCGCGGCCCCACCGTACTCTCCGCGCATCAGGCGCAGATAGCCGAGACGGAACGTCGCGTCGGCCCATTCCGCTGCGTTTTCCGGCACCTTGGCGTAGAGCTTCTCCGCCCAATCGCGCTCGCCCTGCTGTTCGAGCACCAGCGCGAGATTCCAGAGGACGTCGGCCTGATTCGGGTCGATTTCGAGAGCCTTCTCGTAGCAGCCGCGGGCGGCCGGCAGATCGCTCAATTCCTGGTGCGCGACGCCGAGGTTCAAGTAGACCTGAGCGTTATCGGGACGCAGCGTGCTCGCCTGCTGATACGCCTGCGCCGCCTTCAGATGGTTGCCCATCTTGTGATACGCGACGCCCAGGTTGAACCAGCTTTCGAAACGGTCGGGCGAGATCTCCGCGAGATTGCGGCAGTGGCGCGCGGCGGAGAGATAGTCGCCGTCGGCGAACGCCAGCGTCGCCAGCGCTTCCATCGCGACCGGCGATTCCGGCTGCAGCTCGGCGAGCATCTCGGCATAGCGGCGGACCGACTCGGCGTCTTTCCGCTCGAGGAACATCGCGACCAGGTTCGAGAGCGCTTCTTCGCAGCGCGGATTGCGCGAGAGGACGCGGCGGTAATACTCGACGGCCTCGGCATGGCGCCCCGTCTGCTGCAGCACGACGGCCTTGCCGAACAGCGCCTGCTCGTGGTCGGGATACTGATTCAGGTACTTCTCGATGGGCGCGAGAGCGTCGGCCGCGCGTCCGTTGTGGATGAGCGCGATGCCGAGCCCGAGCAGCGCGTCCGAACGGGTCGAATCGACCTCGGCGGCGCGGCGGAACGAATCGACAGCGGTCTTCCAATTCTTCAGGTGTCCCTGGCAGACGCCGTAATTGAAGTGCGCGGTGCGATGCTTGCCGTCGATATCGATAAGCTGGCCGTAGGTGGCGGCGGCGCCATCGAAATCGCGCATTTCATACTGGATGTGTCCGAGAGCGGAGAAAAGGCCGGGCTCGCGCTCGCCTTCCTCGATCGCTTTGTGGAGCAGGTTCGCGGCGCTTTCCAGCTTGCCCTCGAGGTGCAGGGAGACTGCCTTCGAAAGCGTGCGGCTCACGCGCTTCTGCTGCTTCAATTCGGTGATCGGGGTCACGCCGGGAGGCAGCGGCCCTACGCCGCGCGCCGGTCCGCCGTGCTCCATGGTGCTCAGGAAATCCATGCTTCGTTCCTCCGCTGCTTTGCTGTCTTTGCCCTACCCGGGCTGTGAATGTCGTCGAACGCGGCCGCGGCGATCGCTTCGGCGTCGCGCGGGTGGACCGGTTCGGGTGGATTCTTGGGAAATTCGGGGCCCCACAGTTCCGCCGTTTGCTGGCGCGAGCGTCCGTCGCCCGACATGTAGGCGCAAACGCGGCCCAGCCAATCCTGATTGCGCGAGAGGCGCATCCAATACAACCGCGCCTTCTCGCCGGCCTCCGCGAAGAACCCGACACCGCCTTGGGGCGCCGCGTCGTCGGTCCAGGTCTCGACCGGTTCGCCTTCGATCGAGGCCGTAAACCGATTGCCCTGGACGTCGACCGCTACGTGATACGGCTGGTTGTTGTGGACCATTACGTTGAGCGGCGTCTCGCTCTTCCGTCCGGGTTTGCCGTTGACGACCCCGTAGTGGACCATAGCGATGATCGGTCGCAGGCCGGACTCGATCACCTTGAACTTCATGGCGTAGTAATTCTTCTTGTCCTGCGCGCGGACCGCCCAGCTCATGCTCTTGTCTTCGATCTGCCCGTAGAACTCCATGTGGTAATCGGTGTACTTGAGCGAGGGCTGGAACAAGGCCATATCGCCGACCGAGACATACCCTTCGGGATGGCGCTTCCAGCCGGCCGCGGCGGTCTTCGGCTCGGCGCCCCAGGCAGCCATGCCGGAGTGGAAATTGTCGGTGATCTCGGTGGCGGCGCGGTCGGCGATAGCGCGACGGAACTTGCCCATCGGGCCATTCCCATAATTCGCCTCGCGCACCTCGGCGGCGGTGACGGTTCGCTCGGAAGCGGCGACCTGAGCGCGCAGAGCCTCTGTATGCTGCGACAGGTTCGCGACACGGCTGCCGGTCCAGAGCGCGATGCCGACCATCAGGGTCGCGGCGATCTTACCGGTCAGCGTAATGCTGGAGCGCTTGGCGCCCTTCTTCCGGAAAATCTCTTCGAACGGGAGCACCACCCGCTTCTTCTGCAGGTCTTCGAACCGGAAGCGGACGGGCTCGAGCGCGAAGGGCGCTTGCACGATCGCGACGCGGGTCGCGATGGCTTCGATGCGCTTGACCGGCGCGCTGGCGATGCGCTGCGAGTAGTATTCCAGCGCAATGATGCCGGGCTGCGGAATCGCCGGTTTGGGACGCTCGGGCTGGGCACCGGCGGGCTGGGCTTCGATGCGGGCCAGCGGGTCGGGCGCGGCAGTCTTCGGATAGGCCGCCAGGGGCGCGGCAGGTTGCGGCGCGGCCAGCGGCACGCTCGGCACGCTGAACTCGGCGCGGATCTCGGGGTGGAACGCGCGGACCATCAGGCTCGGCGCCGCGGGAAGCGGCACGGCCTGGAACGCCGCGAACGACGGCATCGCTTCGACCGGCGCCGGTCCTGGAGCGGTCACGGGCGCTGCCAGCGGCTCGCCGGAGTCGGCGGCGGGCCGGAAATGCGCGAGTGTCGGGAAGCGCAGCGCCGGGCGCATCGGAACACTCTGAATACGGATGGCGCCGGCTTCCGGGAACCTCTCGACCGGCGAAGCCGCCGGGCGTGGCAGCGCGCGGGCCTGCGGGAGCACCTGCGCGGTCATGCAGCGGATCGACGGCAAGCTGACCGCCGGAGCGATCGGCAGCGCGGAAATCTCGAGCGCGTGCACGGAGGGCATCGTCTCCACCGGCATCGGCTGAAGACCGGGGCGCGGTCCGGCAAGATCGGGGACCGGCGCGGCAACCGGCACGGAGGCTACCTCGTCGATCGCGTGCAGCGAGAACCGGAGCTGCGACGTTGGACGATTGTATGCGGCAGGACGGCTGTCCATCGACGGCCAGACGCCGGCGGTGACGGGCTGCGGCTGCGGCGTCGGCGCATAGACGCTGACTTCCCGGACGAAGGTGCGCGCCACCCGCAGATGTCCGATCGATGGCAGTACAACCGGCAACGCAAGATTGGATGCGGACGCCAGCGCGAACATGCGCTCGACGGCTTGCGCGGCGGGCGCGGGCATCCATGCATCGCAGAGCGCGGGCGTCGCTTCCGGAGTTTCGATTTCGTCGCGGAGGACGGTGAGTCCGGTCTGCGGCAGGGCGGGGCACGCGGCGGTCGCGAGCGTGTCGGCGAACGCGAAGTCCACGAAGCGCTCGGCGGGCTGTGCGGCCGGCACGGGCATCCACGCTTCAGAGATCGGGGGCGCGGAGGTCGTTGGGCGCTCGTCGATATCCTGAATGCCTCCCATCGCGGCGAGTTCGAAGCGCGGCATCCGCATCGCGGGAGGCGCGGCGCCGGCAGAATGCGGAGCGGCTTGCAGCGGCGCGGCGGCGGCTCCGTCGTAGGCTCGGAAGCTCTGGCCGAGAGGGGGCGCGACGCTCACGGGCCAGCCGCCCGCCACCCGCGTATCGTGCGCTCGCGGCAGGAAACCGATAGAGAGAGAAGCGCTCTTGGCCTCTTGAATGGCAAACAGGATTTGGAAACCGGCGATCGGAGCGGGTGCGGATGCGGGCGCGGAGATTTGGCCCAAGGCTCTCCCGAGGCGCTCGCCATAGCTTTTGCGGTGAACAGCACTGCAAAATTCGCTATCGCGGAGGAGCCGAAAAGGTCCGATATCTTTGCCGCAGTATAAGCAGCCCACGCTTGGCCTGGTTCCCTCGGTTCTATCCGTACTACGCGAATTATAGCGTCAGAAACGTCACGTATTACCAGCGTTGTTTTCAGGGAAGTCCCATACCGTCAGACAGTTATCTAAAGTTAACGCCCCTCTTTGGTTCCATGATCCGGCGGCTTCGGACTGTCCGAAAGATCAGGCGACGCGGGCCTTTCCCGGGCATAGAATCGGGGAATTGCCCGGGGGCTCGAAAGGGCTATACGCGTCTATGCCGACCGAAGCCAACTCGCCGATGACTCGTCGCACGGTGTTGACGGGAGCAGCGACGGCCCTGAGTATGCCGGCTGCATCCTACGCCCGCATTGCCGGGGCGAATGACCGTATCTCCCTCGGACACATCGGGATCGGGGCGCGCGGCCGCGAGCTCGCCGGGGTGATCGCCGATCTGAAGGACCGGCACAACCTGGAGATGACTGCCGTCTGCGATCTCTGGACCCGGAACCGCGAGCGGGCGGCCAAGGCAGCCGAGTCCGCATACGGAAGGGCCCCGCGATCCTACCAATATGTAGAGGAACTGCTGGCCCTGAAAGACGTCGACGCGGTCGTGATCTCCACCGCCGACCACCAGCATTCACCGTTGTTAAAAATGGCGGCGGAGGCCGGCAAGGACGCCTACGTCGAGAAGCCGATGGGGAATGTCCTGGAGGAAGCGCGTCAGGCAAGGGACGCCGTCCGGGAGCGGAAGCTGGTCGTGCAGGTCGGGACGCAGCATCGCAGCGAGCCCTACCAGCGCGCCGTCCGACAGCGGATCGCCGCCGGGGCGTTAGGGGCCGTTAGTAAGGTAGAGACCGTGTGGAACTACCACGGTCCGCGATGGCGCGGGCGGACCGAGGTCAAGCAGCTTCGGGAAGAGGACACCGATTGGCGGCGCTGGCTGTTGACCAAGCCGTACCGTCCGTTCGATCCCCGGCTGTACTTCGAGTTCCGTCTGTATCGCGAGTTTTCAAGCGGCATTCCCGATCAGTGGATGTCGCATGCGGCGGACATGGTCCACTTCCTCCTCGACGACCACTATCCGCTCTCGGTGGTCGCGCAGGGTGGGGTGTTCCGCTGGCGCGACGGGCGGGAAAATCCCGACACGTTCCAGGCGACGTTCGAATATCCGAGCGGATTTCTGTTCAGCTACTCGACCAGTTTCGGCAACGACGCCGACAGCTCGACGCGCATCATGGGCGACCGCGCGACGATGGTGAACCTCGGCGGCGAGGGCAGCCAGCGGTGGAAGCTCGTCGAGGAGCATGGCAATCACGAGTCGAACCCGTTCGTCCGGCGACATCAGGAGTACATCAAGGTTGGGCCCGGCGTCCGGCGCGGGTTCAGCGTCGGGCGGCTGCTGACGGGAGCGGTCGAGAAGACGTACGGTCCCCTGCCCTTCATTTCGGACAGCAACCCGTCGCACATGACGAACTGGCTGGAGTGCCTGCGCTCGCGGGAGCAGCCGAACGCGTCGGTGGAGGACGGCTTCGCGCACTCCGTGGCCGTGATCATGGCGGCGCGGGCGCAGCGCGAAGGCCGGAAACTGTACTGGGACAAGGCGTCCGAGGACATCGTCGAGCGCGCTCCGGCGACGTAAATCGCCGCTCTCCCGGTACACTGGAGCGGTGAGGACGGCGCTCCTACTAACCACTCTGGCAGCGACCCTGGCGACGGCGCAGCGGCGCCCGTTTACCCCCGACGATCTGCGCGCGTGGCGCACGGTGAGCGATGCGCGCGTGCGGCCCGACGGGAAGTGGGCGGTGTACGTCGAGCAGTCGAACCTGTGGATCGCGTCGACCGACGGGCGCGAGCGCAAGCAGTGGACGAACGGCGCGTGGCACGACTCGTCGCCGCGCTGGTCGCCCGACGGGGAACGAGTCGCATGGATCTCCGACCGCGGCGGCCGTCCGCACTTGCGGGTGCGGAAACTCGATGCGACGGCCGAGGTCGAACTTCGGAGCGACGCGGCGCCATTGACCTTCGCGTGGTCGGCGGAGGGCGAGTCGATCGCGTTCACGTCGGCGGTGGAGCGGGGCGATGCGCCGGCCTGGATGCCAGCGGCGGCCGTCCCCTTGTGGAAGCGGCCCGCGCCGGTAGTGCAAGTGTTCGTCGTGCCGTCTGCGGGCGGAGCGGCGAAGCAGATCTCGCATGCCGAGGCGGGCTGCGGCAGCGAACCGTCGTGGATGCTCAATGGGCGGTCGGTGATCGCGGCCTGCGACGACGGCCTCGTCGCGCTGCCGGTCGCGGGCGGAGCGGCGAAGAAGCTGACGACCGATCCGGGGCTGTACGAGGCGCCGCTCGTATCGCCCGACGGCGGACGCATCGCGTACCTGCGGACCGATCGGAAGCCGCAGAACTACGTCGTGCGCAAGCTGTGGGTGATGAATGCCGACGGTAGCCGCGCGCGTGTCCTGAGCGGGTCGCTGGACCGCGACGCGATGGACCCGCAGTGGAGCTCGGAATCGCGCACCGTCTACTTCCTGGCCGACGATCGCGGGGCTACCCACGTGTACGCGGCACGCAACGACGGTACCCTGCGGCCGGTCACGAACAAGGCCGAGCGGCTAACGGGATTCTCGCTGGCGGACAACGGTCGAGCCGTCAGTGTGCGGTCGACCGCGACCGAGGGCGGCGACGTCGTCACGTTCACGGTCGACTCGGTATCGCAGCCCGTGACGATCGCCGCGCCCAACGACCACCTGCTCGCGGACCGCCAGAGCGGCGCGGTCGAGGAGCTTTCCTACCAATCGGAGGGCCACACGATTCAGGCGTGGCTGGTCAAACCGCCCTCGTTCGACGCGTCGAAGAAGTACCCGCTGCTGGTGGATGTGGCGGACGACCCGCGACGGATGTACGGGGTCGAGTTTCAGTTGCGGGCGCAGGTATTTGCGGCGCGCGGCTTCGTGGTCTTGTGCGCCAATCCGCGCGGCACACCGGGTTACGGCGAGGAGTTCGGCAGCCTGCTCCCGACGCGGAATCCCGGCGACGATTTCGACGACCTCGTCCGCGGCGTCGACGCGGCGGTCGCGAAGGGCTACGTCGACGGGCAACGCGTGGCGATCGCGGGCGGGATCGTAACGGCGTGGGCGCTCGGCCACTCGACGCGTTTTTTCAAAGCCGTGGCGAAGCGTCCGATCGTGGACTGGGCGGCGACTCCAGGGACGGCGGTCTGGGACGACCCTGACCTTTACGCCAAGCGCTCACCGATCTACTACGCGCAAAACTTCCGCACACCGACCCTGGTGCTCGGGGACGACGGACAGTCGGAGACGCTCTATCGCGCGCTGCGAAGTCGCGGGGTCGAGGCGGTGATGATGCGGACGCCTGACGATCGGGCGGTCGAGATCGAGACCATAATAGGATGGCTGGAGAAGTAGCCATGCAGAGTTTCGCCGAATTCGCCGCCGAGAATTCTCATTCCGAGGCGCGGGCAGCGTGAGAATCTCGTATCGGTGGAGCAGCGGCACAGCGGTGCTCGCCATCGCGATGTTGTCGGTGATTCCGCCGAACCCCACTGAAGTGTTCTCTGGCTCGGGTATTCACTGGGACCCTTGCTCGATGTGGGAACAGATGCCTCAATCGGCCCGGCTTGCCACCCTTGTTCTCTTTTCGGCGGCGCTGGCCTTCCTCGTCCAAGGTTTTCGGAATCGCTCGGCGCCGCGGTGGCTGGCCGTCGCCGGCCTTATCGCGCTCCCGATCGCAGTGCAGCACCGGATGTGGTGGATCGTATCGTGCTACGGGCCCCAGGCGCGAGTCTGGTATTCTGCCGCAGCCGGCGCCGTTGGGTTGATGTTCCTGCACCACATCATCCAGCGCCCGCGCTCACTTCAGCCGCAGACTGTTGGTCACGACGGTGACGCTCGATAGCGCCATCGCTGCCGACGCCAGCATCGGCGACAACAGTCCGAGCGCCGCGATCGGTATCCCCACTGTGTTATACGCGAAAGCCCAGAAGAGATTCTGCCGGATGATGCGCATCGTGCGGCGCGAGAGCTCGATCGATTCGGGCACACCCGAGAGCGTACTCCGCATCAACGTGATGTCGCCCGCCTCCATCGCAATATCCGTGCCCGACGCCATCGCGATCCCGAGGTCCGCCTGTGCCAGCGCCGGCGCATCGTTCACCCCATCCCCCGCGAACGCGACCCGCTTCCCGGACGCCTGAAGCTGCTTCACCGCGTCGACCTTACCTTGCGGCAGCGCCCCTGCGACGACATGGTCGATGGCGGCCTCACGGGCGATCGCCTCCGCCGTCTCCTGGCGATCTCCCGTGATCATCCACACCTCGAGCCCCATCGCGCGGAGACGGCGGACCGCTTCGGCGGCTTCCGGCTTGATTGCATCCGCAATCTCGATGCTGCCCGCGACCAAGCCGTCGATCGTCACCGTTACTCCGGGGCGTCCGATCGCGATCTCGCGACCGCCGATGCGCGCCCGCACTCCCATCCCGGTCTCGGACGTCCACCGCTCGGGCTCCTCCATAGCCAGTCCACGCTCTCGCGCCGCTTCGACGATTGCCTTGCCGAGCGGGTGCTCAGAGTGTCGCTCGGCGCTAGCCGCCAGACGCAGCAGTTCGTCGTCCCCATTGACGCGCACGACCTGCGGACGTCCCTGCGTGATCGTGCCAGTCTTATCGAGAATCACAGTGTCGATGCGGTGCGCCATTTCCAGCGCTTCCCCGCCCTTGATCAGGATGCCGCGTTCGGCGCCGCGTCCCGTCCCGACCATGATCGCGACCGGCGTCGCCAATCCCAGCGCGCACGGGCACGCGATGATCAGCACCGCGACCGCATTCACCATCGCGGTCGCGAACGGCGCGAAGAACAGCCACACTCCAAACGTGATCGCAGCCGCGATCAGGACTCCGACCGTGAAGTAGCCGCTCACCACATCGGCCAGTCGCGCGACCGGCGCGCGCGAGCCCTGCGCCTGCTTCACGAGCTCGATCATCTGCTGCAGGACCGCGCCCCGTCCGACCTTGGTCGCGGCAAACCGAATTGCGCCGGAGCGGTTCAGCGTCCCTCCATAAACCGGATCGCCGGCGTGCTTGTCGACGGGCAGACTCTCGCCGGTCAGCATCGATTCGTCGAGCGCCGCTTCGCCATCCCGAATCACGCCGTCGACCGGTATGCGCTCGCCGGGGCGCACCGCGATCACGTCTCCCGCGCGGACCTGCTCCACCGGCGTCTCGATCTCCTGACCATCGCGGACCACTCGCGCCACCCGCGGCTGTAGGTCGATCAGACGGCGGATGGCCTCGGAAGCTCGTCCGCGGGCGCGCGCCTCGAGCGTCCGTCCTAACAGGATCAGCGCGACGATGACGGCGGCCGCCTCGTAATACACGTCGTGATGCCCGCCGACGGTCTGGACCAACGAGTACAGGAACGCCGCGCCCGTGCCGAGCGAGATCAGCGTATTCATGTTCGCGGACCGGTGGATGATCGCCTTCCACGCCGCGACGTAGAACGGCGCGCCCGCGTAGAAGATCACCGGCACGGTGAGCACGAGTTGGACCCACGGCAGCCGGTGCGCCATGCCGAGCGCCATCACCGGGATCGCGAGCGCTACGGCCACGACGAGCCGCCGCAGCAGCGCGGGCTCCTCGGAACCTTGCTTCGGCGCCTCCTGCGGCACACCGTACCCGAGCCCTTCGATCGCGCCAACGAAATCGCCGGGCCGCACGCGCGCCGGGTCGTACTCGACCGTTGCGGTCGCAGTCGCGAGGTTCACACTAGCGCGCTCGACCCCCGGCGTTTTGCCGAGAGTGCGCTCGATCGTCCGCGCGCAGGCCGCGCACGTCATGCCCGTCACGGGGAGGTCGACCCGCTCCGGCGCAGCCGTCTTCATGCGGCGACGTCGTAGCCGAGCTCACGCACGGCGCCGGCGATCGCTTCCGGCTTCACCAGCGACGAGTCGTACTCGACGTACGCGCGCTCGCCCTGCAACTCGACGACGGCCTTGGTGACGCCCGGGGTGGACGCGAGGGTCTTCTCGACGCTGCGCGCGCAATTCGCGCAGGTCATCCCGCGCACGCTGAGGTTCAACGTTTCGACTGCCATACCTCTATGATGCTCCGCTAGGCCATACTGTCACAGGAGGTTTTGGATGATTTTCGCCGATGCGCCCCTGGCGCGGCGCGTGGAAGGGGCGGAAGCGGCCATTGCGCGCGGCACCAGCGGTCAGCCGGGCACCGCGGTGCTGGAGGTGGACGGCGGTTGCGCCATCTTTTCCGGCGCCGAGTCTCCGCTCACGCAAGCGGTCGGTATCGGACTGAACGGGCCCGTGAGCGAGGCGAAAGTGGCCGAGATCGAACGTTTCTTCCGTGTCCGCGGCGCGCGACCGCGGTTCGAGGTCTGCCCCATGGCCGACCCCGACTTCATCGCGATCCTCGGGCACCGCGGCTACCGTCCGGCGGAGTTCAATAACGTGCTGGTGAAACGGCTGGCGGGGACCGAGATCGCGCTCACCCCGCGAGCCCGCCGCTCCGTCTCGGGTGAGGCGGAGCTGTGGTCGCATACGGTGGGATGCGGCTTTTTCGAGCATGCCGAGCTGACCGACGACGAAATGGAGATCGGCCGCGCCATCGCACGCATGCCGGGCGCGGTGTGTTTCCTCGCGGCGACCGAGACGGGACACATCGCCGCCGCCGCCGCGTTGGCGATTTACGGCGGACTAGCGATGCTGTTCGCCGACAGCACGGTCGCGGGATTCCGCCGCGCCGGGCTGCATCGCGAGCTGATCGCGGCGCGCCTGAACGAGGCCATTGCGCTGGGCTGCGAAATGGCGAGCGCCTCGACCCTGCCCGGCAGCGGGTCGCAACGCAATTTTGAGCGCCTCGGATTTCAGGTGATCTATACGCGCGTCACCATGTGCGGCGAGAAATAATTGAGAGGCGTACTGCCTCCGCCGCACTAATACCGCGTGTGGGTCGACCGCTGGGTGGCGGCCTGTTTGGCTCCTCTGGCGGTTTGGATCCTGCTGAGCGGGCTCGACGACCTCTTTATCGCGGCAGTTCGCGCAGCCATGCGCCGCCGCCCGTTTCCATGGCCTTCGGACGCCGAACTCGACGGCGCTGCCGAAAGGCGGATCGCGATTCTGGTTCCGCTGTGGCGCGAGCATCGGGTGATCGGGCGGATGCTCGAGCACAATCTCGCAGTAATCCGTTACTCGAATTACGACGTCTTTGTCGGCGTCTATCCGAATGATGAGCTGACGGAGCGGGCGGTCAGCGAGGCTGCCCATCGCAATCCGCAGGTGCATCTCGCGCTATGCGGGAACAACGGTCCGACGTCGAAGGGCGATTGCCTGAACTGGATCTTCCGCTCCATGCGGGAGTATGAGGCCCGCGAGCGGGTGCGGTTCGACATCGTCATTACGCACGATGCCGAGGACTTGATCGACGGCGATTCGCTCCGGCTGATCAACTGGTTCGGGCGCGATTACGATATGGTGCAGATCCCGGTGCTGGCGCTGCCCACGCCGGCGCGCGAATGGACGCACGGGATCTACTGCGACGAATTCGCGGAGTATCAGACGAAGGATATTCCGGTGCGGCAGCGGTTGGGCGGTTTTCTGCCGGCGAACGGGGTCGGCACCGGCTTCCGGCGCGAGGCGCTGGAGCAGTTGGCGGCAACGCGCGGCGGCCGGGTGTTCGACCCGGACAGTCTGACCGAGGATTACGAGACCGGCTATCGGCTGCACGCGCTCGGTTGCCGGCAAATTTTCGTGCCGGTGCAGCATCGGAACGCAGCGCCGGTGGCAACGCGCGAGTATTTTCCGCGAGGCGCGCGGGCCGCGATCCGGCAGCGGAGCCGGTGGGTCGCGGGGATCGCGCTGCAAGGCTGGCAGTTGCACGGCTGGGGCGGATCGTGGGGCCAGCGGTATTGGTTTTGGCGGGACCGCAAGGGGCTGATCGGGAACCTGCTGTCTCCGGCGGCGAACTTGTTGTTGGTGTACATAGTCTTAGCCAAGCTGGCGGCGCGGAGGGATATCTTTGCCTTCCTCCCGGCGTGGGTCGGATGGATTTGTCTGGCGATGGGCGCGATGTCGGTGGTCCAGGTGCTGGACCGGGCGCGCTCGACGGCGCAGTTCTACGGCTGGCGAATGGCCGCGCTGACGCCGTTGCGGGTGGTGTGGGCGAACCAGGTGAACGGTCTCGCCACGCTGTTGGCGTTAAGCCAGTTTTTGATGGCGCGGGTCCGTAGGAGCGGGCTCGTGTGGCGGAAAACGGATCATGTTTATATCGCACAGGGCCATACCCGCCCGGGCCGTCCGCGGCTCGGCGACGTGCTGGTCCGCATGCGAAGACTTACCCCCGAGGAAGTGGAGGGCGCGGTGCGCGAGGCGCCACGTGGGCTACGGCTCGGCGAGTACCTCGTGCACACGCGCAAATTGTCGGAGCAGGACCTATATGAGGCGCTCAGCGCCCAGACCGGCATCCCATTGGGACGACCGGCGAAGCGGGAGTTTCACGCGGCGGCAACGCGAGTAGTGCCCGCCGCCGCGGCACGAAGATGGAAAGTCCTGCCCTATCGGGTCGCGATGGGGCAATTGCACGTCCTGACCAGCGACGTCCCGACCGAGGCGCTGACGCGGAGCCTGGCGCAGTTCTCCGGGCTGGAGATCCGCTTCCGCCTGGTGCGCCCCGACGAGTTCGACGAGCTCGCGGACCAGTATCTGGGGGTGGGGCGGGCAATCGTGCCCGCAGCCGGCTTTTAGCCGGCGCTTTCGAGACGCGCGACATTGCCCGCCCCACGTCATCCCACGATCGCCGGGTATACCTTGCGGATCGCCGCGACCGCGTCGGCCGTATCCGCCTCCGTATACTTCGGACCCATCATCACGCCGGCGAAGCGGCTCAGGATGTCGATGGTCCGCGGACAGCACCGCTGGCCGTACTCGATCTCGCGGCCGCGCTGCGTCGTAAACGACGGCCACTTCGGCGTGAGCGTCACCTTCCGCTCGATCTCCGGCACGACCGGCAGGATCACCGACCCGTTCGGCGGCATCGCCGGCACGCCTTCCGCCTTCATCGCCGCGACGTAGCGGTCGCGCAATTCCCTGCTCGGAAACTCCAGAAAGATTCCCGTGCCGAGCTCGCCCGCCGGATCCGGCAACCGTCGCAGATGCAGTCCCGGCAGATCGCGGATGCCGGCGTACACTCTTGCTGCGTTCGCACGCACCGCCCCGATGATCGTGTCGAGTTTCCGGACCTGCGCCAGCAGGACTCCTCCCGTGAACTCGTTGACGCGGTAATTCAACCCCGGGATAAAACCGAGCTGCGGCCCCCCGGCCGACGGGCGGAAACCCCCGACGTCGTGGAAACGGCAGGCGCGCTCGAACAACAAAGGGTCGCTCGTCACGACTGCTCCGCCCTCCCCCGCCGTGATCGTCTTACTCTGCTGCAGGCTGAAGATTCCGATGTCGCCCATCGAGCCGAGCGCCTTGCCCCGATAACTCGCGCCCACGCTCTGGCTGCCGTCCTCCAGGACCTTGATGCCGTGCTTGCGGGCAATTGCGAGGATCGGATCCATGTCCGCGGGATTGCCCTGGAGATGGACGGCCATGATGACCTTGGTCTGCGGGGTGATGTGGCGCTCCAGGTCGCGCGGATCGATATTGAACGACTCGTCGATCTCGGCGAATACCGGCAGCGCTCCGAGTTGCACGACGGCGTTGTAGCAGGAGTACCAGGTCCAGGCCGGCAGGATGACCTCGTCGCCCGGTCCGACCTCTAACGCGGCGAGCGCGACGTGAAGGGCGGCGGTCCCGGAAGTGACGGCGAGAGCGTGCCCGGTCCGGGTGCGGGCGGCGAATTCGCGCTCGAACGCCGCCACCTTGGACTTGGCAGCCGTATTATTCCAGCGGAAGGGATTGCGGCCTTCCAGAACTTCGGCAAGCTGCCGTTGTTCCTGATCGTCGTAATAGAGCGGTCCCCAGTTACGTCCGGCGAGCGGCTGCTTGCGGACTGGGACACCGCCGTCGACCGCGAGTTTCTCGGCGGGGGCGGCGTGGAGAGCCGCGGCGGCGGCTCCGGCGGCGAGGAATTTCCGGCGGTCCATCAGGGAACCTCCTGCGATGCAGCATAGCTCCATGCGGGGGCGCCGTCGCAAAAATGGCGATTTCCCCGAAAAATAACCTGCTAATTTTTTTGCACCCATGCGTCATCCTTCCATGAGGGATTCGGCGTCAAAGGAACGAAGGAGATTTGTGCGCCTACTGATCGGAGCCATTTTCGGCGTCGTTTTGGCCGGCGGAGCCTCCGCCCAAACGGCTCCGGCGTTCGAAGTGGCGTCGATCCGGGTGGCCCAGAGTACGGCAGGCCGGGAGGGAATGCACGGCATGCCGGCCAGCATCCGGACCGAGCCGGGCACGGTCACGATGCGGAGTGCGAGCTTCCGGACCGTGGTCCGGTGGGCCTACAATGTCGTGGATTTTCAGGTGACCGGGCCGGATTGGATCGATCAGCAGCGGTACGACATCGTGGCCAAGTCCGCCAGTGCGGCTTCGGAGGAGCAGATGCGCCTGATGATGCAGACGCTGCTGGCCGACCGCTTCAAACTGACCTCGCACCGGCAGACCAAAGAGGCGCAGGCCTGGGTGCTGAGCGTGGGCAAAAACGGGCCGAAATTCAAGGAATCGGCGTCGGAGGGCGAAAGCTCGATCGTCCCGGACCAGAAGCGGATGTCGATCGCGGTTCAACGGACCCAGGTATCGCAACTGGTGGACTTCCTGGCCCCGATCCTGCGCGCGCCAGTGCTGGACGAAACCGGTCTGAAAGGGCGGTACGACATCACGATCGCCGTCGATAAGTACATTCCCGATCACGCCACCGCGATCGCCGATATGGTCTCCGTGATTGCGACCGGAATTCAGCAGGAATTGGGTCTCAAATTGGAACAAAAGAAGATGCCGGTGGAATTCGTCGTAGTGGACCGCGCCGAAATGACGCCGGCGGAGAACTGAATGAAGCAGACCCTCGGCATTCTCCTCTGGGTGACAACGTGTGCAGCGCAAACTGCGCCGAGCTTCGACGTCGCCTCCGTCCGCCTGGCGCAGGGCGGCGGCCGCGGCGGCGCTGGGATGGGCGGTTTGGCGATGATCATGGCGATGCCCCGGTCCGCTAATATTAAGGTGTCCCCCGACGGCCTGACCATGCGCGGAGTGAACTTCCGGACCTGCGTCCGCTGGGCCTACAACGTCCCCGACATGCAGGTCAGCGGACCTGACTGGATCGACCAGCAGCGCTACGACATCGTGACCAAAGTGTCCGCAGGGGCGTCCGAGGACCAGATGCGCCTGATGATGCAGACGCTCCTGGCGGAACGGTTCAAGCTGGCAGCGCACCGCATCGCGAAAGACACTCAGGCGTGGATCCTGACGGACTCGAAGAGCGGCCAAAAGCTCAAGGAATCGGCGACCGAAGGCGAGGCGTCAATGCAGCCCGATATGCAGAAAATGCAGCTCGGCCTGGAGCGGACCTCGGTTTCGGACCTGGTCAACATGCTGACGACGATTCTGCGCGCCCCGGTGATCGACGAAACGGGCCTGAAGGGCCGCTACGACGTCAAAATCGATATTTCGAAGTATCTTCCCGACCCGAACCAGCCTGTCGATATGCTGTCGACGGTGCTGCGGGGGATTCAGCAGGAATTCGGGCTGAAATTGGAGTCGAAAAAGATGCCGCTGGACTTTGTGGTGATCGACGCGGCGGAGAAGACGCCGGTGGAAAATTAGTAGCTCCCTAGGACGCTCCAGGACGGCACCTTGTCAGATTTTCGTCGTCTAAGACGTCATACTAGGGAGGAGATTCCCGACAGATGCGTTTTATCTTCAGTAGCTTATTCGTGCTCGGCGCCGGTTTAGCGCTCGCCCAGAAGCCGACGTTCGACGTGGCGTCGATCAAGCCTGCCGCGCCGCAAGAGGACGGCCGCATCATGATGATGATGGGCGGCGACCCCGGCATGTTCGACTTCAAGCACGTCAACCTGCGCATGATGGTCACCCGCGCCTGGGGAATCAAGGATTATCAGTTGAATGCCCCGGACTGGATGAACACCGTGTTCTTCGACGTCCAGGCGAAGATGCCCCCGGACACCACCGCGGAAGTCAAGAATCAGATGCTGCAGGCCTTGCTCGAAGAACGATTCGGGCTGAAGGTTCATAAGGAAAGTAAGGAAGTCCCCATCTACGCGCTGGTCGTCGGCAAGAACGGTCCGAAGCTGAAGCCGGCCGCGGAGCTGCCCCCGAATGCACCCGGCGCGCCCCAGCCGAAACCGGGAGACGGCGACAGACCGGGAATCAGCAGCGGACCCTCGGCGCCCTCCGTGGGCTTCGGCGGCGGTGGCGGCGGTGGATCGATGGGCGGGGCGAACGTGAACTTCAACCGGTCCGGACCGGCCGGCGATAAAGGGCGCATCAACGGCCCAGGCTCGACCATGATGCGCGTCGAGAACGGCCGTATGGTGATGAGTTCCAAGGGAGTCCAGGTGTCGCGCCTGGTCGATATGCTGGCGCGCCAGGTCGATCGTCCGATCGTGGATAATACAGGACTCACCGGATATTACGACGTCGACCTCGAATTCAAGCCCGAGGGCGGCGGGAGGGGAATGCCCGGTATGCCGATGCCGATGCCGCGCGGCGAAGGTGGCGGCGCTCCGGGCGGCAGTCCCGCGCCGGACGCGGTCGAGGCCCCTTCCATTTTTACGGCAATACAGGATCAACTCGGGCTCAAATTGGAGTCTAAAAAGGGTCCGATCGACACTATCGTGGTGGATCACTGCGAAAAAGGGCCGATCGAGAACTAAAGGCAGCCGATGAACGTATCTACACCCAGCATGCGAAAACTCCTCCGGCTCAGCGCGATCGCCATGGCGATGGCGCTGGGCCTTTCCGCGTCGGAGCACCACGGACAGGTCAAATTCGGCGGTCTCCCCATGTCCGGGGTTTCCGTGACGGCGACCAAGGACGATCAGAAGGTCACCGCGGTCACCGACCAGCAGGGTGTCTACGAGTTCCGGGACTTGGCGGACGGCGTCTGGAAGTTCCAGATCGAGATGCTGTGTTTCGAGACCCAGACCCAGGAGGTCGGGGTCGCGCCGAATGCGCCCAGCCCGTCCTGGGAGCTGAAGCTCCAGACGTTCGATCAGATTAAGGCGGTCGCGCCGCCGCCGGAGACGGCTGCTCCTGTGACCACGGCCGCAGCAACCCCGGCGGCCGGCGCCGCACCCGCCAAGAACACCCCGGCGGCGAAGGGTAAGGGCAAGGGTCCGGCGGTGCCGATTCCACAGCAGGGTGGGTTCCAGAAGGCCGAAGCCAAAGCTACCGGCGACGGCGCCAAAGCGGCCGACGCGCCTCCCCCGCCCCCGCCCAGCGACAGCGCCGCCTCCGCCCCGTCGGACGGCCTGCTCATCAACGGCAGCGTCAATAATGGCGCCGCATCTCCCTTCGCGCAGTCCGCCGCCTTCGGCAACAATCGGCGCGGCGCCCGCTCCTTATATAACGGGAATATCGGCTTCCAACTCGGGAATTCAGCGCTCGATGCCCGGCAGTACTCGATTACCGGGCAGGACACTCCGAAGCCGGCCTATAACCATCTGATGGGGACGGCGGCGTTCGGCGGTCCCATTAAGCTGCCGCACGGCAATCCGCTGCGCCGGCCGAACTTCAGCATCAACTACCAATGGGTCCGCGACCGCAACGCCACCACGCAACAGGGGCTCATGCCGCTGGCGGCCGAGCGTACGGGAGATTTCTCGCAGTCGATCCTGGCGAAGGCGCTGATCGACCCGTTAACGGGCGAGGCGTTCCCGGGCAACGTCATCCCGCAGAACCGGATCAGTCCGCAGGCGACGGCGCTCCTGCAACTCTATCCGCAACCGAACTTCGCCAGCACACATTACAACTATCAGGTCCCGATCCGCAGCATCAACGACGCCGATAACGTGCAGGGCCGCGTCAACAAGACCCTGAACAACAAGAACACGATGTCGATGAACGTCGCGTTCTCGCGGGTGAGCAACACGAACCCGACCCTGTTCAACTTCATCGACCACACCGGTCAGCAGGGCATCAACGTGAGCGGTACCTGGGTCCACCGGTTCACGAACCGGATGTTCGGCACCTTTACGGCCGGCTACAACCGGGGCTCGACCCGCATCACGCCGAACTTCGCCAACGTCCGCAACATCGAGGGTGAAGCCGGAATCACCGGCACCAACCAGGAGCCCCTGAACTGGGGTCCGCCTCGCCTGGGCTTCGGCAGCGGCATCTCCAGCCTCGGCGACCAGCAGCAGTCGTTCACGCGCAATCAGACGTCGAGCCTCGGCTACGACCTGTTCTGGAGCCACGGTCCGCACAACATCCGGGTCGGCGGCGATTTCCGGCGGCAGCAGTTCAACCTGCTCTCGCAGTCGGACCCGCGCGGCACCTTCTCGTTCACGGGCGACACGACCGGCTACGACTTCGCCGACTTCCTCCTCGGCCTGCCTTCCACCACCTCGATCGCGTACGGCAACGCGGACAAGTATCTGCGCGCGAACTCGTGGGACGGCTACTTCACCGACGATTGGCGCATCAGTTCCGGGTTCACGCTGAACGCGGGCGGACGCTGGGAGTACAACTCGCCGATCTCCGAACGCTACGGCCGGCTCGTGAATCTCGACCTGCTCAACGGTTTCGCCGCCGCGGCGCCGGTCATCGGCTTCTCCCCGACCGGTCCTCTGAGCGGCCAGACTTACCCGGGCTCGCTGGTCCGTCCCGATAAGCTCGGCCTCGAGCCGCGCATCGGCTTCGCGTGGCACCCGATCCTGGCCGACTCGCTGACCATCCGCGGCGGCTACGGCGTCTACTACGACACCTCGGTCTACATGTCGATTGCCAGCCGCATGATCCAGCAGTCGCCGCTTTCGAAATCGCTGACGGCGCAGCGGTCGGCGGGCGTGCCGCTGACACTGGCCAACGGGTTCAGCTCGGCGGTCGGCGGCACCACCAATAACTTCGCGGTCGACCCGAACTTTCAGGTTGGCTACGCACAGAACTTCCAGGTCTCCGCGCAGCGCGATCTCCCGGCCGGCCTGATGTTCACCGTGACTTACCTCGGCATCAAAGGAACGCGCGCACAGCAGCAGTCGCTGCCGAACACGTATCCCTCGGGCGTTTCGAGTCCCTGTCCGACCTGCCCGTCGGGCTTCACCTATCTGTCTTCGAACGGGAACTCGACCAAGCACGCTGGAACGCTCCAGATTCGGCGCCGGCTGCGCGCCGGCCTCACCGCCACCGCACAGTACACCTTCTCGAAGGCGATAGACGACGCCATGCTCGGCGGCCGCGGACAGGGCGGCTCGCTGGTGGCGCAGGACTGGACGAACCTCGCGGCGGAGCGCGGACTCTCGAACTTCGACCAGCGGCACGTTGCGTCCTTCCAGGCGCAGTATTCGAGCGGCGTCGGCCTCGGCGGCGGCGCTCTGATGAGCGGCTGGCGCGGGACCCTTTTCAAGGAGTGGACGCTGGCGACGCAGATCAACGTCGGCTCCGGACTCCCCCTGACGCCGATCTGGTTCTCGGCGGTCAAAGGCTTCACGGGCAGCGTCCGGCCTCTGTACACCGGCGCTTCGCTCTACGACGCGCCTCCCGGACTGTTCCTGAATCCGCTGGCCTACGCGGCGCCGCTCCCCGGACAGTGGGGCAACGCCGGCCGTGACACCATCACCGGCCCTGGACAATTCAGCATGATCGGCTCCCTGGCCCGCAGTTTCCGGATCAGCGAGCGGGTCAATACCGACCTCCGCTTCGATGCCACCAACGCGTTGAATCACGTGAGCTACACCTCGTACGTAACCACCGTGACCAACACGCAGCAATTCGGGCTGCCGACTTCGGCCAACACAATGCGCAGCATTCGCGTGAATCTGCGGGTGAGGTTCTAACACATGGACATGCGCAATCGCCGCATCGCTCTCTCGTTTCTGACCGCCTGGGCGCTCCTGCTGCCGCAGGCTCCGGCGCAGCCGCCGCAGCCCCAGCAGCAGCCTCCAGCCGCGGCAACCAACACCCCGAAGTTCACCTCCAGCACGCAGCTCGTCGTCGAGACGGTCAGCGTGCGCGACAAGAACGGCAATCCCATTGAAGGCCTGAAGGCCAAGGATTTCAAGATCACCGAAAACGGGATCGAGCAGACCATCAGCTTCGCCGAATTTCAGAAGCTCGACGACGCCACGGCGAAGGAACTGATTCCGCGCGACGTCCCGAAGCCCGAACCGGCCAAGCCGGCAGCCGAGGATAAGCCCAAGCCTCCGCCCGTGACCGCCGTCCAAATCGCCTCCGAGGCGCCCGGCGACCTCAAGTTCCGCGACCGCCGCCTCCTGGTGGTCTATTTCGACATGACCGCGATGCCGGTGCCGGACCAGCTCCGCGCCCTGACCGCCGCCCGTTCGTTCATCCAGAAGCAGATGACCAAGGCGGACATCATGGCGATCATGAAGTTCGAAGGCGGCTCCGTGCGCGCGTTGCAGGATTTCACCGACGACCGCGAGGTGCTCTACGCCGCCATCGACAAGATGATCGCGGCCGAAGGCCAGGGCTTCGACGAGAACGCGGCCGACGATAGCGCTGCCGACACCGGCGCGGCATTCGGCCAGGACGACGCCGAGTTCAACATCTTCAACACCGATCGTCAGCTCGCCGCGCTGCAAACCGCGGTCAAGATGCTCGGCTCGTTGAACGAGAAGAAAGCGCTGCTCTATTTTGCGAGCGGCATGCGCCTCAACGGCGTCGACAACCAGTCGCAGATGCGCGCCACCGTCAATTCGGCGATCAAGGCGAACGTCACACTGTTTCCGATCGACGCGCGCGGCCTGGTCGCGATGGCTCCGATGGGCGACGCGACTCGTGGGTCGCCGGGCGGAGTCGGGATGTACTCCGGCTCGGGCGCCATGGCGTTCACGAACAACTTCCAGCGGTCGCAGGACACCATGTACGCGCTGGCCGCCGACACCGGCGGTAAGGCGCTGCTCGACGTCAACGACCTGACGATCGGCATGGTGAACGCGCAGAAGGCGCTCTCCAGCTACTACATCCTCGGCTACTACACGACCAACACGACGCCGGACGGCAAATTCCGCAAGATCGTCGTCAGCCTGAACGATGCCACGCTGAGCGCGAAGCTCGACTACCGGTCGGGCTACTACGCCAACAAGACGTTCAACAAGTTCACGACGTCGGACAAGGAGCGGCAGCTCGAGGACGCTCTGATGCTCGGCGACCCGATCACCGATCTCACGATTCAGATGGAGGTCAACTACTTCCAGTTGAATAAGGCCGAGTATTACGTCCCCGTCGTCATGAAGATCCCGGGCAGCGAGCTGGCGCTGGCGAAGCACGGCGGCGCGGAGCACACGGTCATCGACTTCATCGGCGAGATCAAGGACGAGTACAACACCACCGTCCAGAATATCCGCGACAAGGTCGATATCAAGCTGACGGGCGAGACCGCGGCGGCGTTGACGAAGAAGCCGATCGAGTACGATACCGGCTACACGCTGCTGCCGGGCTCCTACACGATCAAGGTGCTGGCGCGCGACGACGAGACGGGCCGCATCGGCACCTACATGTCGAAGTTCGTGGTGCCGAACCTCAATAAAGAGGAGAAGCGCGTGCCGATCAGCTCGGTCGTGCTGAGCAGCCAGCGCGTCGACCTGAAGGACGCGTTATACACTGCCGGCAAGGACAAGGACCAGGCGACGAATCCGCTGGTGGTCGAGGGAACGAAGATCATCCCCAGCGTGACCCGCGTGTTCAGCGTGCAGCGCGACATGTACATCTACCTCCAGGCGTACGAGCCGAACACCACGGCGGTGCAGCCGGTGGTCGCGTACGTGACGTTCTATCGCGGCAAGGCGAAGGCGTTCGAGACGCAGCCCCTGATCGTCCAGCACGACACGGGGACGCGGCTGCGGACGGTCCCGCTGAAGTTCAGCGTGGCGCTCGCCAAGCTCCCCCCGGGACGCTACAACTGCCAGGTGACGGTCCTCGACCCGACCTCGCAGAAGGCCAACACGTGGCAGGCCCCTGTGATGTTGGTGCAGTAATCCACGCCCGCCCTGTGGGTTGAAACCTGGGGACAGACGGAACGTTTCCTGACCGGGAAACGTTCCGTCTGTTGGGTATGGGCCTTCGGCCCACCGAAGATGATGAAAACCCTCTATAGTGTCAGGTGAGATCGCAGGAGCGACGAGGCCGTCGGGACAGTGGAGAAGTCGAAGCCGTCCGTCT
>Ga0207661_10000093_pt1 | contig 57153 bp, 54 predicted proteins | sample KBSC713LmetaG_FD_184337 | JGI IMG/M metagenome (GOLD analysis project Ga0207661, IMG submission 184337) | Corn rhizosphere microbial communities from Kellogg Biological Station, Michigan, USA - KBS C7.1-3L metaG (SPAdes) (version 2) | ecosystem: Host-associated > Plants > Roots > Rhizosphere ...
GCGGGCGGCGTCTGGGCGGCTCCATTGTTCGAGGCGGGGTCATTTGGATTCATAAAAGAGATCTCCTTTTAGTGCTTGTGGTCTTACTATAGCATAACAGCGTAAGCGGTTCGCAACTACATTATATACGTGAGCGTTTTTTGCCGGCCGTTTGGTGTGGGTTTACTTGTGCTGTCGGTACCAGGCCAAAAAATCGTTATTTGCCTGGGTAAACCAGTCTGCCGCCTGTTCGCCCGGGCCGGGGAGGTCGTCGACCCGCCGCCACACGGGGGCGCCACCCTTCATGTCGTCGCCAGGGGCCACCTGCTGGCTGGCGGTAGTTGCCACATACGCCAGGTTAAGCACCGGCCGGCCCTCGTAGGTTGTAGCGTAGGTACCTAAAAATGCGGTTATGGTAATATCTATGCCCAACTCCTCTTTAATTTCGCGGAGTGCCGCTTGCTCGGCGGTTTCGCCCACCTCAACAAAACCTCCTGGCAGGTCCAAACGCCCTTTGCCGGGGTCGCGGCTACGCACACCGTATAAAACGGTGTCGCCGCGCAAAACATACACCGTTGCCCCTACTGCCGGGTTAAGCCAGTTTTCGTGGCCGGCAGCGCATACCAGTAAGCTAGCGCTTTTTTGAGTGGTAATTTTGCCGCACTTGGTGCAGTAGCGTTCCATGTATGCCAGTATACCATTTGACGTCGCGCCAAGGCGGCCAGCGATTCGCAGGGAAACTCCTCCTTATATCTGCATATGTAGCTCTTAAATTCCCAGGCTTAGATACTTGACTATAACGTAACGTCGTAGTTTATAGTTGCCAAGTTATGACCACGTTATATCATTTTGAGCTGTACCTCTTGGCCGACAATATCACCGCTGCCGAGTGGGAAAAGCTGTATGGAGCCGTTAAAAGACATAACGACCTGTTTAGTTCGTGTACTCTCACCTTTTGCTGTGTCAACAATGTGGTACGCTTTTTTATAAGCAGCCCGCGGGACTTAAGCACGCTGTCGAGCAGCATCGAAAATATTGTGCTCAGGCCTGTTGCGGCCAGCGAACTACAGCCGCCCCCGGCGACGCGGCGGGAGTCGCTCGTACAGCTGCCGGCAAGCGGCAGCTTACTCGACCTGCGCGAACGGTTTGCCATTAAAAAGGCTAAGACGCTGGAATATGTGACGCTTGCCATAGGCGTTATGGGCTTCACCAAAGCCACCCTATGGTTCCAGGCCAGCGACGGGCAATGGAGCCGGGCCAGCAAGTTGCTCCGGCGTTTCCCTGCCCACCTGCTGGCTGTAAACTTTACCACCAACACGCGCTACCTCAAAAAGCGGGCACCCACCTACCTGGACATAGAAAAATCTTTAAGCATGCTGACGAGCGACCAGGCCGGCGCCCTGTTTGCGGTCGACACCTTCCCCTATTTTGCCCGGCAATACTATCTCAACCTGGCCTGCTACGAATTTGATAAGCATTCGTTTATTATCGGTTCCAGCGGCAGCGGCAAATCCAAACTCATCGAGCTGCTTATTGACCGGCTGCAGGGCACCGTGGCGGCCATGAACTACCGGGTGGTAGTTATTGATCCGCACGCCTCTTTAGAGCACGACTTGCGCCACCTGCCCTCCACCAAAATAATTAACTTTGGCGGCGAGACAGCGCAATTGTTCCCGCGGTCGGCTACCGATATATCGGCCGCTACCGAACTCACCACCACCCTGCTTATGTCGTTGATGTCCGAAACGCCCAGCCCGCGGCTAGAGCGTGTGCTGCGCTTTAGCCTGTACGTACTGTTTACCGGCCAGTGTATGTCGCTGCCAATGCTCAAATCATTTTTGACTGACATTGAAACGCGCAACGAACTGCTCCAGCACGTGCGTGGTTATATACCTGACAATCTCATTCTGTTTTTTGGTTCGGAGTTTAATGAAATCCGCACGCAGTATTACAGCGAGGCCGTCTCGCCCATTATTTCCCTCATCGAAGAGATGCAGCTGCAGCCGTCGCTGCTGGGCGAGGCGGACTTGTCGCTGGCCCGGACCATCCAAGACAATTTTTTGAGTGTCTTTTCGCTTAATAAAGTGAGCATGGGCGAAAAGGTGGTTAAAACCGTGGCCGGGCTGCTGATTCAACAAATATTTTTGTTGGCCCAGGCCAGGGCCTTTGGGCAAAAGGTAATCCTTATTATTGATGAAGTATCGGTGGTGCAAAACCCGGCGCTGGCCTCTATATTGGCCGAAGCGCGTAAGTTTAACCTGACCGTTATATTGTCGCAGCAGTATTTTGGACAGATCGAAAAGGGGCTGCGCGACGCTATTTTATCTAATGTGCTCAACTATTATGTTTTTCGCGTTTCCGAGGAAGATGCCCGGGCGCTTGAGGCAAATCTGACCATCGAACTGCCAAAAAAAGTACTGCAGGCGGCGGCGAGCCGGGGACTCAAAGAAAGTGACGTGCGCACCAAGCTCATGACCGACCTCCACCCTCGGGAATGCCTGCTGCGCGTGGCGGCCAACGGCCAGATACTGCCCGCGGTGCGAGCCCGCACTATGGACACCACCGCCCGGTCGCCGGCCCGCAACACAGCCCACGCCCAGCCCAAACAGCACTTACCCACCGAATTTATTAAAAGGAGCAGTTAGCCAATATGGACGAACAAAAAGCACAAGTTGTACTTGATAAAATTATTGGCCAAGTTGCCGGTTTTAAAAATCCGCTCAAGCTAGAGCAATTCTTACAAAAGTACGCCTACGACGTTACCCTACCGGTGGCCGTGCACGACGCTACCACCGGCGAGCTTACCTGGACGCAATCTATTAATGCCGGCAAATGTATGACCCTCAAAAACATTATGGCCCGGGCCAAGGTAGACGACTGGATCCTGCCAGCGCGCCCCATCAACTCCATAGACGATATCTTAAAAGCCTGGAACGCAATAAACTACCTCACGACCGAACGGCAGGTCGATTCGCTCGATATTGCGCAGTCGGACAATGTGTACTTTAGCGAAAAGGTCTTCCGTTCCCAGGACGTTACGCGCTGCAAAAACGTGGTGTTTTGTGAAAGCATCAATAACTGCGAATACGTGGCGGCCAGCCAGCGCTCCGGCGACTCGTCGTACTGTGCCCGGCTCGAAGACAGCACCAAATGCTCGGGAAGTTTTGGCGTGGTGTGGTCGAGCGGCGCGGTCAATTGCCTGTTTGTCCAGGACTCCAGCAATATGTATGAATGTATGTTTTGCTCTAAACTCAAAGACAAAAAGTTCTGCATTGCCAACATGCAGTTTGAAGAAGCCGAATACTACCGGCTCAAAGCCATGGTGCTAAGCTGGCTGTTTAGTAGTTAGTTTTTAGGGTTTGTCGGTGCGGACGGGCATGTGCAGCTCGGTGAGCAGACTGTCTTCGGGGTCGGGATAGGCAGAAGTGTCGGGACGGTAAAATTCTACGTTGGCAAATGGCAAACTGGTGTCGAGCACAAAATGTTGCTTGCGGCAGTACCTGCCAAGCTCTTGCCAGAGCAGCGAGAGGAGTGTGGTTGACCCTTGGTGCATATAGCTGAGGGCGGTGTAAGCCGGCACTGTTTCGCGGTTAACGGTCAGGCCCGGTTTTAATTGGAGCCCGGGCTCGCAGATGACGCCAATTTTCATTTGGGCTTTGGCTGGCAAATACGCCGAGCGCATAAAGGCCGTGAGGCGGACGCTACCGCTAGGCAAGTGTACAAACATATTTTGGAACTCGGCTGTGTAGTCTTTAATGCGGGCGTAAGGGCCCTCTTTAGTGAGGACGTACATATCAAACGACTTAACCTGTTTTAGTTTGGGTAGTACCAGCGTCCCGCTGGCGTCGAGGTTATGGTAGTAGCGGGTAGTGTCGCTCAGCATGCGCTCTAGCTGGCCAATTTGCTGCTTAATAAGCCCGCGCTGGCGCTCAAATAGCTGCTGCAGCTGCTGGCCGCCGGTGAGCATGGTGGTAATTTCGGCTATAGAAAGGCCGAGCTTGCGCATAAGCAGCACGCTTTGGAAGTCAATAATCTGTTGCGGTTTGTAAAAACGGTAGCCAGAATCGTCGATTTTGCAAGGCAAGAGAATGCCCTTTTCGGCATACCACAGCACCGTTCGTTTAGTGGTGCGGGCCAGCTTCGCAAACTCGCCGGCGGTCAGTAATTGCTCCTGCATAGTCCCCCTCATAATATCGTTTTATGGCAGGATCGCAATGCCGGGGACTGGCAGAGAGGGCCGTACCGTAGCTACAAAACCTGTACGCTTGTAATGTTTACCGTAAAGGCGCTGCCGTACCAAAAACGTGTGTGCATGGTGCCAACGGGTTGAGTCAGGTCAAGGCCAAAGGCGCTTAAAGGTATGTCTACCGTTTGCGTGCCGTTGAGCCCGTTTTGCCCGTAATTGGACAGGCTTACGAAGTGCCAGCCGTTTTGGTCAAAAATGAGCGCCGAGGCGTCGCCACCGAGGGCGTTAAGGCCATGCAGATTGTAGGTGACGCGCACCGTCGTTTTGCCAGCGAGCGCGTTTGAGGCTATGGCGTGGTAAAGCTCGCTCGCGCCGTTATTGCCCGTGATATTCCAGGCGGCGGTTAAGAGCTCTGTGCCGCTCGTGGCAGGGGGCGGGGGCGGAGGCGTGGCCGTTACCGCAGCCAACTGCCATTTTTGGGCGGCCGAGCCGTTATCTGTCCATATTTGCACATTGGTGCCATCGGCGGTGTTGCCGCCGCTCACATCCAGCACTTTGCCGCTGGTGGGGTTGAGCAGTTTGTAGGTGCCGTCGGCGTTTTGGACAATCTGCCATTTTTGAGCCGAGCTCGCGTTATCGGTCCAGATTTGCACGTTCGTACCGTCAAGGGTGCCACCGCCATTTACGTCGAGGGCTTTACCGCTACTAGGATTAACGAGCTTATAGGTGCCGTCGGCGTTTTGGGTCACTTGCCACTGCTGGGAAGCTCCGCTGGTATCGGTCCAGATTTGCACATTGGTGCCATCGGCGGTGTTGCCGCCGCTCACATCAAGAGCCTTGTTGCTGCCCGCATTAACCAATTTATACAAGCCGTTTGCAACACTACTGGGCGGAGGAGTTGGGGTGCCGGCCGCGGTGTAGCTAACCACCAGTTTTGCTGCGGAGGCATTGTTGCCGTCAAAAGACCAGGCCGTGCGGTGGCCAAGCCCGGTCACGATAATGGCGGCGGCATTGCCGCTTGCCCATCCGGCCCGGTTGACGATTTCTTGCATAATGGGCGATAAGTCGGGCGTTTGGTAGGTGGGGCCAACCGACCACACTGGCAAATTAGACCAATTGACTGCGGCAGTGGTTTTGGAGCGCGAACTGATGTTGCCGCTGGCAGTGGTAAAGGTGGGCGCATTATCTGCCGCCTGGCCCTTAAAGGTCAAGTTGGTGGTTTCGGATTGGGCCTCTTTGCCGGTAAAAACAATGTGAGCTGAGTTGATAGTGGCGCTTTTAGGAATGCCGAGCGCCGCAAAGCGCATGCCTATAGTCTGTTTGCCCGGGCTGCTTGTGGGGCATGGATTAGTTGACGTATCGCAAGTCAGTTCAAGGTCGCTGCTTGTCAGGCTCATGCTGGCGCTGGCGTTTTCTTCGCCGTCATCGGAGCTAGCGGCAACTTGGCTTGTCACCGTTTGCGACCCGGCGGGCGGCGGGGTTGGGGTAGCCACCGCTTGGGAACTAAACTTGGCGACGGCATCCCAGCCGCTATCGTAATACTCTATTTTGACGGTATGGTTGCCACTGCTGGCAAAGGTGAGGGTTGTGCTGTAGGTAGTTGCCTCTTGGTCGATCCATTTGTCGATAACCAACTGATTGTCTACGTACAATCTTACGCCGTCGTCGGCTGTAACCGTAAACAGGTAGCTGCCGGCATTATATGCATCTGTCTTGGTCCAGCGGGCCGAAAAATTGTCGACCGCTACGCTGGCATCGGGCGATCCACTGCCCCAGTCGTTATTTATAGCCGGCTCGTCGCGAGTCAGCACCGGGGTGCCGCTGAGCGTAAGATTGTTAAAATACTGCGCCGTGTAGCCAACGGGCTGGGGCTGGCTAACGGTGAGATTAACGGTACCCACGCCCGATTGGTCGCCGTCGCTGGCGGTAATCGTAATGGCATAATTGCCAGACACGCTGGCGCCCGGCGCTACGTTGAGCGTACCAATACCGCCGCCGTTGTCGGTAAAGGTTACAAACGAGGGGAGGCCGCTGGCCGTAAGCGTTAATGCGTCGGCTTCGTCGTCGATGGCATTTACCTGAATCGAGGTACTCGACCCGGCCAGAGCCGTAAGTTGCCCGCCTTGTACTCGCGGCGGCGTATTAATGGTAAACCCAGCAACCGGTGTCCATGCTCCTTCGCCAACCACCGACCTTGCCTGTACCTGCCAGTGGTAAGCGCCCGGCGCCAGGCCGGCAAGGCTCAGCGAGGTGGCCGAGGTCCAGTTGGAATCAAAGTAATACCCGCCGTCGCTCCACACCTGTACGTGCCGCTCGCTGCCGCCGTCAAAGTTTAGATTGACGCTTGTGGTGCTGGCCGGGAACTTGGTGCCCGCCACCGGCGCGTTGGCCGAGGCGCCGGGGAGCCCAATTTTGTAGATTTTAATCGAACTAATATTGTTGTCGTACGGCGCGAGCAAATCACCCACACTGTGCTCGGCGTGGAACAAGGCGCCCGTTTGGTTTTGGTCAACATACAGCACAATGTGGTAGCGGCCATCCCAGGCCGGATCGTACACAATAGATTGCGCGCGGTTATCAAACCCTACATCCGACAAGTTTTTGAGTGTTTCGTCGGTAGCATTCGCTCCAAACCATTTACAATCTCCGCCGCCGTTTGTGCCGCTACACAGGGCAATGCCGCCTTTTAGGGTTACTTCTGCCGAGGACGTAACTTCGCCCTCAACCAGGGTGGCGTTAAAGTTGGCTTTGTCGGATTCAAATTGGTCACACGGGCTGTTGTTACCGTCGTTTTGGCAAACCCGCACATTGGCCCGGGCGCCGAGTTTTACCGACGAAATGGTGTTATCCGGCAGCCCTAATGCGCCGGCGTTGTCGTACTTGCCCACATCCCGCACGGTGCACGACCCCTGGAAGTTCTGATCCACAAAGAACGCCACCTGGGTGTCGCTTGGCACACAGTTGGTGGTGGCCTGCCCGCCTTCAACCTTCATGGACGAGACGGTATTGGTGTTGAGTGAGTTATTAGAGAGGTCCGGATCGTCCGCCGTAAACCATTCGCACGGGCTATTGATGCCGGCGTTATCGCACAGTGTCACCAGCGACCCGCTGCCAACTTTTACCGAAGAAATACTGTCGTTTGGCAGACCTATTGCGGTGGGGTCGGCATAGGTGCCGATACCTTTAATAACGCACGGCCCGCCGTAGTTGGGATCCTGAAAAACCGCGGCCTGGTATTGGCCTGGCGTACAGCCACCACTGCTTGGTGGATTACTAGTGCTCTGCCCACCCACGTTACTGTCCCCATAGGTTGTGCCGTCCCAGTAAGCAAACTTTTGTGAAGGGCAGCCAACGTTCTGGACACATATAAACCGAAAGCCCTGGGGCGCCAACTGGTAAGCAGTGTTGTTGGCGTACACATCCGCACTAATAATAGTTGGCGCTGAGAGCGAGAAATGTGCGAAGTACTGCACGTCTGTACCGCTTACAGTCTTCGTAGAATCCAAGGCCAGACGGTTCCAGGTCCTGCCGCCATCCGTAGAGGTCGTAAAGTCCACCTTGCTCACACCGCTATTGCCGTTATCCGTAGCCTGAAAGCCCAAGCTTATCGTCTCACCGTTAGGTCGTGGGTTCCCGGAGCCCCACAAGCCGGTTGGCCCTATCCACCAACCCCCTGGCCACTGGCAGCTTACCCATTGCCCAGAATACTGATTCGACGGCCCCAGCGGCAGGGTGGAGGTGGCATGAACCGGATAGTCGCAACCCGCCGGACTCATAGCCCCCGTAAACGCAACTGGGGAATACGAGCCGCCACTATCGTCTCGCAAATTAAAGTGCAAATGCCCTGCACCGCTGGTGATTGTCCCCACCAGGTCTACTCCTTGGGTTACATGCTGACCCAATTTTGCCGAGTTCGCGTCCAAGTGACAAAGCGAGGCCTCGCGCTTGGGGTTACTAAATCCATCTAGGTCCACCACTACACATCTACCTATACCGTTGCCTGTGGTGTAGGTAGATGACTCAACCGTTCCAGTGACTGGACTCAACACTGGCTGTCCGTCGGTTCCTCCATCTTGACGCACAAGATCAAGCCCATACGTCTGCGAATAGTTTTGGGGGCTCCCATGATCCAGTTGTGCGTTCGAACCAGTATTGTAGCCTTGGACAATCTTCCAGTGTTGGAGTTTAACATTCACCGGCCATACAACAGACGACCCGGCCGCATGAGCATGGGGCAGTAAAATCGTAGACAAGAATGTTGACTGGCCAATAAGCAAAAGAGAGCAGCCCATAGAAAACAAAAAGGCCCGTTTAAGGCCTGGTTTTATGCGCGTGGCAGCATAGTATGCTTGGGCCACATAGTGCGACGGACGTCGTCTATTGGGACTCAAAAGACGGCTAATAATACGGACTGACTTACGAATCCCACCCATGGGAGCCCTCCAAATTGTTAACTACTAGATTTTCGCACCCAACCTGCGCTCTTGTGCGTTAATTTAATAATACACCGCACGTCAAGTTTCTGTCTTTAATTCTTTTACGTGGCCCTAAAAGGCGCAAGCAGCATAGCACTGTGCCCTAGACACGCAACAAATGCGGTCGGCTCGGTACATTGGCTCACCATTATTGATATAATACTGATCTTATGTCCAACCACTATCAGGTACGTCTCTTCCATGGGACGCCAGTCGAAATTCATAATTCAGCCCGACCTTTTCTTGATCCTAGGCGGGCATGCGGCAATGACGTGAACGATCCCAAAGAGGGCCATGTATTTGCTTCGTCTAGCTTGGCGGCCGCATCTACTTTTACTCTCAAAAACACGCACTGTAAAAGTATTGCAAAGACTACTAGCGGTATTGCAGCTATATATGAGGAGCGTCCGCCGCAGGATGCGGGTGGCTGGGTCTACGAAGTGACGGAGCACCCCGGCTTCCGACAATCCCTGCTCGAGGGCACCCCACTTAACAAATGGGTAATGCTTGCCAGCGACATGCCCCTCGTTACCGACATCGACGGGAGCCAGGTCCCCGGCCTGCCGGTGAGCGAGCCCGTGCGCCGCGTTACCGTCAAAACTCTTATTGCCGAAGACGGCTTGCGACTCTGTGAGTTTACAAACACCGCCGACCGCTCTGCATTTCGGGCCAACGTGCTCAGTGCCTTTGCTGAAGCAACGAGCGATACAGATTACGGGCCTATAACCAGCTATATTGGCTATGCCTTAAGTACTGGCTGGCTCCTCGATGTAACACCTGCCTATTTATAGATAGCCTGTCCGGGCCCGCTTGGCTTAATTTTTTCTTTGGCGGCTCGCCCGTCTCGCACATGCACCAGCAACAATAGCCCCTACCACGAAAGCAATGGTGCCTGTAACTTGCCACTCAGGCGACTTGCCAGTTAGGGGCTTGCAGTCCGCAAAACACAATATAGGACGCAGGTGGACAACCCCGATACCCTGCAAAAACCACAGCACACCCAAGAGCATGGCGATTATGCCGAGCCCTATTCCAGCTATAAGTTTTTTGTTCATAGGGCTTTAACCTCCGCCTGATTTTCTATACTTAGCATACGCTTGCCTAAATTCCTGCTGCAATCTTTTTCCGTCGGCAGACAATTGTGAGATGTACTACTGCGAGATAGAGAAACAGACCCAATCAAAGCCGTAGAGTCCTTAGACTTTGTCCCTTATAATTTTACCGCCCGAACTGTGGGATAGCTGCCGTTGTACGGGACCCGTACTTTAACGTACCGGCTGTTCCTTGCCCGATAAAAGATCCGCCAATGCCTTACCGATGGGCAGGCCGCTTTCTTCTTCTATGAATGCCCACTGGCCATTAGGGTTATTTTCTAAAAACCACAGCTGGCCCTGTCTGTCTGCAACCAGATCGATAGCGCTAAACGTCAGTCCCAGGCGTTTGACGTGTAGCGCACAAAGCCGCGCAACATCCTCTGGGAAATCTTTATAAGATTCAACAATTACTTCCCCCTGAAAGTACCCGACACGCCAATCCCGTACAGGGGAATCGGCTCGCAGGCCCTTAGTATGGATTTTGGCGGCAAAGGCTTTGGCCCCCACTACCGTTACGCGAACGTCATAAGCTGCGTCTATTGCCTGCTGAAATATTGCGGGGGCCAGCGATAGATTAGTAAGGTCGGGCAACGTATGCCGATCGACTTTGGTGGTTAAAAAACTTTTGGGCAATTCTTTGGAGTAAGTGGAATGAGAGTCATACGGTTTGACGATACAACCGCCATCCTGAGATTCAATAAATTCCCGCGCCCTCTGCGCGTCCGAAGTTATAAGGGTAGCTGGAACTCGGAAGCCGATCCTTTTAGCCACGTCTAGTTGCAGCGTCTTGTTACCGCCGCGGCCCAGCGCAAAATAATCAGATACCCAGAGGGCGTTAGGAAAGGCACTCAAAAGCTGCACATAGTGAGCCCTTAAAGCTTGCGCCGAATAATCGGCAAAATGCGAATCAACCCTCAGCTCACCGGCCTCAATATTAGTGGGTTTGCGGTACCATACTCCGCGAACATTATCGAGCCGCACACCATCGTAGATAATGTGCATCTGTTTATCATCAAACTCGTAAGACAGAGTCGTACCCACCGCTACAGCCTGCGGGTCTATGATGAAAAGCGGCGTGTCCAGATGCTTTTGCACATAGGGCAAATGGGCATCCTTACGGTCGGTGATAACAACTACCGTAGGTAGGGTTGCAGTGGGCATAGGCGTGCGAGTAACCGTGCGAGAGTGCGCCTTAGGCGAGCAATGTTACGTCTGTTTGCTGCGAAGATAGATGTGGTGGAATTATCGTGTTGTCGGTATCGGCGGCTCCGAGGCTCGCAGCACAAGTTAGTTCGCCGGGGCGAATCTGATTGGCTGGAGTTTCAGTTAGCATATCAGATGCTCCGAATGGCACGGGTGCCTCAAGCGAATTTCCTCCGGCTTGTAAAGCGTCTGGTTGCATAGTTCTTTTGTCAAATTCTGGCATGAATTCCACCCTTTTCTTTAATTTATTCTTGACCACTATACTATCTGACTTATGCCTACGCAAGTACCTAAATAAGGCTATCGTCTCTACCGAACGACCCTAACTGGGGATAAAGTGCGGAGATCAAAACTCAAATCGTGGTACGTCACCAGGGTTGGGATGGGGTGTAGGAGTGGGACCGGGCCCTCGTGAATGTAGTCCAAGCCATTGTATGGGGAAGGCGAAAAAACCTCGCCATTCAATAAAAATACCGCCCCCACTGGAGTAGCAGTCTCAACCTTTGCAATTGCTTCTGGATTAATCATAAAAGTAAAGTAAGGGTCGCCTTCGTCGCTCGTGTCGACTCTCCGGCCCGCTGTATAAGGCTCGGTGACGGGCAATACGCTGGCATGCCATACGGGTGAGTCAAGGTCGCCCGCGGGAGCTGTATATACTGCACAGAGTCTCGTGGCTACCGCGCCGGTTTCGGCATTATGCGCGGGCCTGCCGGGCGTACGTGCTTCGACGGGGCTCTGCAATTCCACATTAGGGGTGCCGTAGAGTACGACGGCAATACCGCGGCTGGCGTATTCGCCTATCCGTCTTTGGAGCTCAATCCTGCCAGAGCCGGGGATATATTCTGCACCTGTTGCCATAAAACATGATTCTAAAATAATGTTGCCAAAATAGCAATCTCTACCACACCGCCTAGGCCTATGATCAGTACACATAAAGGCGTGCAGGCCTTGCTTAGGTACTAATTAATCGACACTTCGCCGGCATGTTTCTTCATACCGCTTATGGGTAGGCTAAACCAGAAGGTGGTGCCTTTACCTTCGGCGCTCTTAAAACGAATGGTGCCCCCGGAGGACTCCACAATAGCTTTGATTAAATACAGCCCTAGGCCCGTACCATCGGTAACCACCTTTATGACGTTTTCGGCCCGGAAAAACTTTTGGAACACCCTGCCCTGCTCTTTTGCCGGGATGCCGTAACCGTTGTCGCTCACTGTCGATACCAGCTGGTCGCCAATACGTTCTATCTTAACCTCTATCTGGCCTTCGGCTGGAGTGTACTTTATAGAGTTAGTTAAGAGGTTAACATACACCTGGCTAATAAGACTTTGGTCCAAATTTACCTCGGGCACATTAGGATTAATTTCAATTTTTAGTGTCTGCTTTTTCTCGGCAACCTTGGCGCTTACATCGTTCTTAATGCTGCCCAAGAGTTCTATAAGGTTGGTGGGTTTAGGGTCAACAATCAGGCGGCCAGATTCCAGGCGCGATACGTTGAGCAGCGCACTTACCAGCTCCACCATGCGTTCGGTAGATTCAACGATATTGCGTGTAAACTCCTGTTGTTCGGGCTTAAGCTCACCGGCGTCCCCGGCAAGCAACATCTCACTAAACCACTTAATAGCCGACAGTGGAGTACGGAGCTGGTGTGAGGCAAGCGAGATAAATTCGGTTTTCATGCGGTCGACTTCTTTTTCTTGGGTAATGTCGCGCCACACGGCGATAGCGCCGATAATTCGCCCTTCCATGGTAACGGGCGATACGCTTACCGACACCGGGAAAAGTATGATACCCTCGCCTTTTTTATCTTGTTTTACTAACAAATAGTTAGACGAGCGAGTGGAGACACCACTACGAAGCGCCAAAGTAATTGGTTCTTTTTCGGCAGTTACCGGTTCATGATTACTCTCAAGATGCCACAGGTTAGTAAACGACGCGCCGAGCACTTTTGACGCTTCTGTTTCGTACAATTCCTCTGCCACTTTGTTAATAAGCACTATGACACCATTTTGATCGGTGGCAATCACCCCATCGCCAATGCTCGCGAGTAAGGCGTCTTGTTTATGGACATTCTCTACTAGTTTAACTTCGGCTTTTTCGAGCGCTTGGGTGCGTTCACGCACCTTCGTTTCAAGACCCACGTAGTAGCCCTTAAGGTCGCCCGCCATATCATTTAAGGCCAAAGCCAATGTGCCGATTTCGTCCTCAGAATGTTCTTGAGCCCGAGAATCAAAATTACCACCCTGAATATCTTGGGCAACCCGTGTTAAGCGGGCAATAGGCCGGGTTAAACCCAAAGAAAAGAAACTGGTGACTCCAACAGCAAACACCACGAGCACTGCACCTACCATCGCACTTCGCTGGTATATACTTTGTATTCTGTCGCGCAACAAATCGTACGATAATAAGTAGCGCATCGATAAAATATGTGACGATCCAGAATTCGAGAGCGGCACCACAATCTCGGTATACGACTTTTGGCCAACGGTTATCGACCGTGTAGATATGGTTTCTTTTTGGATAGCTGCAATGGTTTGTTTATCGGTTATCGTGCGCGCCGGCCCACTGTATTTGCCGTGGGTAAATTCCGAACTGTCAAATAAAATACGGCCGCTTAAGCCCGTCATGCTTACAGAGGTAATATCTTTGTTAGATGCCAAAATGGCCTGTACGCGATCTTTAAAGTTTTGAAAATCCTCGGGCTGAGGATGCGTATAAAACTGGACGTAATCGTCATAAATAGACTGTGCCGAAAACCTAGAAAAAGTCTGGCCATTTTGCAGAATGTTTTGTTCGGTTTTTTGCCGTTCCGACACAATAAAAACTGCCGAAAATACCGCTACAACCACCACCATTAACAGCGTCGCAAAGAAGGTCACCTTAAAGGTGAGCGACTTGAGCGGCGAGCGCCCTGTACGCTGCGTGGCGGTGGTCATATTATATGTGCTGGGGAACGCTATTTATAGTATTGGTCTAATATTTTATCTATAGACGAGGCTGCGCTATCAAGCGCTTGTTGAGACGTTTTTTTGCCATCCCAGGCAGCTTGGATTTCGGTCATCAGCGTTGCCTTAAGCGTAGAGCTCTCGAGTACGTTCGGTTCGGCTTTGGCGTCTTTCATTTGGTTGACGTAAACGCTGGTAAAGAAGTCGCCGAGGCTGCTCTTGTGCGCGTTAAAGTCTTCTTTGCGAGCAGGAATAGCGCCAATCGTGTTGGCAAGCAGCGTTCCATACCGCGTCGTACCGTCACTCAGGTGATCGGAGCTAAACCATTTTAAGAAGTCCCAAGCAGCTTGTTGGTGGGTGCTGTCTTTCATGACGCCCGTAAACCAGCTATAGCTCATACTGCCAGGCTTGCTCATGTAGGGAAAGGGCGCCACGCCGACGGTTGCTTCAAATTTGTCGCCATAACTCGCGGCAAAGGTGCCCTTAGTCCATGGTGGTGCAATCACCATGCCAACTTTGCCATCTTTAAAGTCAAAGAAGTTGCTGGCTGAGTCGACAGATTTATTTTTAAACAATTGGACCGTTTGATCCAGAGCGGCAACGCCAGCAGCGCTATTTACCACGGCTCTTTTGTAGTCGCTCGTTAAGAAATCGCCACCGTTCGAAAACAGCAATGAAAGGTAAGGGTCCACGACCGACCAGTCGGTGTCTCGCGTAAAGGCCACACCATACTGCGTAATGGTACCGGCCGAGTCGTTTTTGGTGAGTTTTTTGGCATCATCAACAACGTCCTGCCATGTTTTGGGAGCCTTGGCATTACCCTGAGCATCAACAATACCGGCAGCTTTAAACAAGGTTTTGTTGTACAGCAAGGCATAGTTGTCGATTTCGGTTGGGTAGCCCCAAATCTTACCGTCAATGGTGGCACCCACGGTAGACACATAATTATTTTCAATGTCGGTCTTTACGCCGGCCGGTGGTTCGGCAAACAAACCAGCCCGCACATACGATGGACCCCACGTCGAGTAAATCTGGTAGATATCTGGTGCCGAACCGCTATCAGCAGCCACCTTTAACGCATCGTTGTACTTACTGACATGCGTTTGACTTAACTTAAAGGTGACATTGGGGTGCAAGGCAGTATATTCATCAAGATATTGCTGCAGACCCTTACTAACCAGCTTGCCGTTTTTGTCTTTAATGCCGTTGATTTGCGGATCCTCAAGCCAGTGAACCGCATAGGTAAGGCTGGTTTTCTCTTGAGTAGTGTTTGCCTGGATAGTCGGGGTAGGTTTACGAATAAGCCCGTACCATACTGCAAACCCCGCAACTACCACCAGGGCCGCCGCAATGGCAATCATGAGCCACATTTTCTTTTTATTTGATTGCGGCCCAAAAACTGGGCCTACCGGCTGATCGGGTTGGCCCGCTTGTTGTGGGGCCTGTGCCCCTGAAGGCGCGTTGGCTGAAATGCCGCTATCCATAAAATACTCCCACCCATAGTGTTACTAGTTATTATCTACAATATAGACCAAGCGTAAGCTCTTTGTCTAAAGATTATATAAACTCGGGGGATTTATAAGAAATTACTCAATATACCTGGTTATGCGAACCAATGTCGAGTAGCAAGTAATGGTCTTCTGTTTCTTGGTACACAACACGCACATCACCGCCGACAGAGAAGGCTCGAAGGCCCTTAAGCCTTCCGGTAAGCGGGTGATCGTTAATCGGCTCTTTGCGAACGCCTTGACCGAATAACTCTAGGTGCCGTTTTAGTCGTTCTATGACTTTGGGTTGGTGAGCGTAACGCTGCTTGAGCCGTCTTTGAAATTGTTTCGTGTACTCAAGCTTCTTCATCCGTGAGCAAATCCCGCATAAAATCATTCACGTTGTCGTAGCTTTTTACCTTGCCCTGACGGCGCTCGGCTTCAAGTTCGGCAATCTCCTTGGCATAGCGAGCCTCGGCCGCGGGGCTTAGCCGAACAGACTCCTCAAGGTTAACGCGCCGACCATCTATGTCCGCCTTGGCAAGAAAACGGATATAAGCCTGCAAAGAGTCAAAGCCATTACGCTCAGCATAGCGCGCCCATTCATCACGGACCTCTTTGTCGATTGGTACTTGTAACTTAACTGTACTCATGGGTATAGAGTATCAAAGGAGTATAATTGTGTCAAGTAGTCGATTGCTACTTTTCGAGCAGTTTCTTTATTGGGCCAAAATAATAGTCTCGCCAATCGGCAACGTCTTTCTGCTCGTCAAGAATATTGCCGGAGTAGGCCATATGGATAGTCGTAGTTTTATCATTGCCCTCAAATACAAAACTGACTTGGTATTTCCATGTTGGGTTGTCATGGCCATACCAGTCCTGTTCGATGAGCTTTTCAGAGACGAGTTTAGTAAAGACTCCGTGAATATCGCCACCCCAATAGCTAAATTCGCCTCCCACTCGAGCGTCTACTTTTGCAGGCGCAGCACCCCATTGTTCGGCTATTGGGCCATCGGTCAATGCTTTCCAAACTGCGCTTACTGGAGCATTGATGACATAATCTTGTTGGATGGATTTCATAAATCCCATTCTACCAGAGATCGCAGCGAGAGAGGACTTGAACCTATGCAACAGATATAAAATCGTGACCAAAATAAAAAGACGCCTAGATTCGAGCGTCTTTTTATCTGTTATCCAAAACTGGTGCGCCACTGCGACGCTACATGGCACCAGCTTCTCTGTAGTTTGCTGGTCATGGTCGAAAAACTGGAAAAGCTTGGGTTTACGTACTGCAATGGCGAAGTCATGGTTGTTGAGATTGTGGAGGATGGGAAGAAATGATTGGCTTATTCAGGCGCAGGTCTATGACTTTTGGGACCGCTGAATCACGACTCTTCGACCAGGACACATTCTATAAAACCTTCCTGCGTGATCTGCACTACTGCCGCGACGAGGTCATTATTGAGTCGCCGTTCATCACTCGGAAACGAGTGGTAGAAATCCTTCCTGTACTGAGAAAGCTAAAGCGGAGGAGTGTACGAGTGGTCATCAATACCCGTCATCCCGACGAGCATGATGAGCCGTTTGCCAGCCAGGCAAGATCTGCGATCATGGAGTTGATGGATTTTGGGATACGGGTCTTGTATACGGGCGGCCACCATCGTAAGCTGGCAATTATAGATAAAGAGGTCATTTGGGAAGGGTCGCTCAATATTCTCTCCTATAGCGATAGCTGTGAGATAATGAGGAGGATCGCATCGCCTGAAATGGCAGAAGAGCTGATACGATTTTTGCGACTCAATAAGTATCTCGGGAAGGTGCCGGATGAAAGATTTTAAAAATTTCAAGGAATATAAGATTACCGAAGCGGAGATTGAGAAAGCGCTCCATATATTAAGCGTGGCCGACCCGAAGAACGTGACCAGAGAAAACGCAATCGGGTTTCTGGAGCACCTATGGAGCAAGGTTCATTCGCTCACGCACGTCAAAACCACAGACGAACTTATCAAGCTATATCACGAATATGCCAAGGGTAACCAGAAGCTAGCCGGTTAAAACGGCAGAATGTCCGAAGATCTCGTATCAAGGGCTTTCACAATCTTTTCAAGCATGGGCAGTGACGGAATTTTCTCGCCCTGCTCTATCTTTGCGTAGTATCCGGTCTTGGTGCCGGCAATTTTCGCAACTTGTGATTGGGTTAGCCCCTTTTTCTGGCGCATATCTCGGATAAGCCCGCCGACCAACTGTAATTTACTAGCAGACATAAACTCTCATACCTTGACTATTCCGTATTATCTTACAGCCCTTTGAAAAGATTATCTATTGAAACACCGAGCGTCTTGGCAAGCTTCTCGATGTTATCGATCGACACGTTTTGCTCGCCCCGTTCGACTGAGCCGATATATGTTCTATGAAGACCCGCCTTGTCGGCGAATTCTTCCTGTGACCAGCCTCGTTGCCTGCGGAGCTCACGGACTCTTTTTCCAAACTTGTTGCGTACTGTTTTTGACATATCCCTTATAGGGTATGAATAAGATGTCTATAACTCTACAGTCGTTGAATAGCATTTTATCTGTTAAAGCGTACTTGCGGCAAAGTATTTTTTGCACTATCATAAGATCAAGCTCTATTGAGCGGACAATTTAGGGCCTAAACCATTTATTTAGTGGCATGGTCTAAAATCCGTACTAGGTACTAACCCCGTCGTTAGCATCCTAGTACGGTCATGGCTCGAAAGAGTCATGGGGCGCAAGCTCGCTAGCGGCGGGCTTTGTGTCTCGGCAACTATAACTAGGAACAAATATGAAGAACCGGCGACATGCAGCCGCTATGGCTGTATTTATTTTTGCTACTTTTCTGAGGCCAGCATATGGGAATCGTTAGCCTTCCTCCCGAAATGAACCCAGGCGAGCCGATTGACTGCGCTATTTGTGCAGTGCGCATAGCCCTAACCGGGGCAACTGCCGGTCAGCACAATGGGCGCGGTTGTCAGATGTTTGCCTGCGTTTCGCATTTTATGGAAGTGGAACTATTAGTCCTGGGATGGGCAGATTTTGTGATACAGGATCGGGAGCGTGAATTGAAGGCCGGTAGAGAGCCGCGCTACCAGCGCTATAAGGGGGATGGGCCGGATGTACGGCTTAATTCGTGAGGAAGGGTCATTCGGTGCAAATCCCAGCGTTAAGGATATAGCGCGACACCTGTATACGAGGATGTATGGCGGCAAGGTGGTCATAGTGGCTGAAAGGCCAGCCGCTCTGATCGGCCCCCTACGCAAGCAATGGCTAAAGCTGATGCGCAGCGTACAGAAAGAACGCGCCCGAACCTTGGATGCTGCCCGCATCCAAGAACTTGCCAGCCGTGTTGCCCGTATGCAGGCCATGAAATTCACGGCTAGCTGGCTTACAAACGATACCTATTTAGACGACAGCTATGATATCTATATTGCCACGGCTGAGCAGCTCTTACTTTGGGCCCCGGAGTGTCGAACACTGTACGTGACCTGTGACATCGAGCGAGAGGAGCTGCATCGGGTTACTGCTTTTATGCCTAGAGGTTCATTGATAGTGTTCTGCCAATTGGCTAGTCGCCAGGCATAGCTTCATCAAGCAGCCCATAAGCGAATAGGAGCATGGCCGTGTCCTGTCCATCAATGGCGCAATAATAGCAATGCTGGTTACTGCTTCGTTTTTGGCTGACGTGCGCCTCCGCCGTATTGATAACATTCTGCGCAAATGGCTTAACAGATTGGATGATGAATAGTTTGGAGGAGGGTGAGCGGAACATTCTATCCAGCTGATCGCCATTTTTCCCCAAGTTGCCGAGCTGCGTTTCAGCCTTCTTAACGGTGCCTTGCCCCTTAAGTATGAGGGAGGACTGCACCCGTTGGCCATTCAAGAGAATAAGCGATGAGTAAACGTCCTCTGTCTCGCCTCCCCAGTCTTTTGGCACATAGGATTGCCCAATGATTTGCGTAAAAGCCGCCTTTACGCGGTCTTCGGCCATCTTGAGAAATCCGTTTTCCAAGTATTTTTGCACTTGCTGCGGATTAACATCTTTAACCTTACTGAACGAATCGATGTCCTGCACATACAGCCTGGGTTTGTCTGGCTCGAATTGGTAGTAGTCTGTCAGTTTATTCAGTATGGATTCCAAGATTTTAACCTGCTTATCTAGGCTTATTAGGGTATTTTCTACCTTAGGATCCATGCCGCCGTAACTCACGCCGACGCCAGGTGTAAAAAGTATCTGACCTTCTTCTTTGGTGGTTGGGAAAGTGCTCTTGCAATATTCGACTACACGGCCCAGCCACTCTTGGTGCGCTTGCACAACGGCTTGATCCTGGCGATTCCTAAAGCAGCGGCCGAGGAGACCGAACCCTTCATCAATAAAAACGATTAGTTGATCTTTAACTTGGTTCAGCGGGTGGTTAATAATCATGCTGGCCGATGCCTCATTATAGGTTCACTAAATTTTTGGGGCTGCCAGCCATAAACTGCTCCACATTCTCTACGACTAGATCTAGCAAGCGTCGCTCAGCTTCCACCGTGTACCAACCTGCTTGCGGCGAAAGCACCACATTTGGCGCATTGAGCAGGGGACTGCGAGCACCTTTCTCCTCGTAGCTAGCACGAGACAGTTCTTCAAAGGCGGCACAGCGAATGTGGCCGCTCTGCAATAGGTCGGCTACGGCTTGCTCGTCCAGCACATGATTGGCTACGACGTTTACAAGGGTTACGCCTTTCTTCGCCTGTTTGAGCCGTTCAGCCGTCAGCATGCCCGTTGTAGAGGGGTTAACGTCCACGGCGACTACCAACACGTCACTTTGCGCGAGCAGTTCGTCGAGTGACACATCATGTATACCCGGTAAGTTTTTGGCTGTGCGGCTGTGACCAATAACACGCATGTCGAAGCCTTGGCCAATCTTGCCGATACGACTGCCGATACTACCCAATCCTAGAATGCCGAGCGTCTTGCCGTACAGCTCATTACCTAGCAGCTCTTCGGTTGGAACGGGACTTTGCCGCGCAACAAGGTCAGCTTGCGGGATGTGGCGCATAGCCGCAAGCGCCAAGGCAAAGGCGTATTCAGCCACCGATTGACGCGAGTATCCCGGCGCGTTCGACACAATTATGCCCTTGTCCTTGGCGGCCTCGTGGTCGATAAACTCATAGCCGGTCTGGGCAAGTGCTAGGTGCTTAAGGCTCCTCGTAGCTTCAATCGCAGCTTTCGGCAATGTAGTCCACCCAACAATGGCAATATCAGCATCTTTTAGGCGTTCTATTGCAGTTTGTTCGTCAGGGAAATCATCGTATTGCGTAACCTCTCCGTGCTTTTGAAGGCGAGCTAGCTGCTCAGAAGTAAATGCTAGTTTGTCTAAGATAGTGATTTTCATAAAGGGCTTAGCCCGTAACCCTTTCTACAATCGTAAACGTCCTTGCTGTGGCATCCAGCCGTGCACGAGCGCCAATCGGCAGCATGATGTTTTCGACGTTGTGGCCAATCTCGCCAATCTGCATTATCGGGAAATCATAACCATCGGTAACTTCGAGTGCCAAGTCCGCCATCGCGCGGTCGTTGCCTTTGCCCGCCGGGTCATCGCTACCAAGGCAATAGCCAATAATCAAGCCGTTAATCCTATCGAAGGCTCCCCAAAACTTAAGCCGAGCCAGGGCGCTGTGAATGTCACGCTTGCTGTACTTATAGCACTCCATGACGACTATACTGCCTTCAATCTCGGGGGCATACTCGGTGTGATACAACTGCGTATAGCTGGAGTAATTACCGCCGATAATGTGTCCTTCGGCAACACCCGGACGTATAGCCTCCCAACCTTTATAGCTAGTGGGCAGGCCATCGAAGTCGCGCCAGTTGGGGTTGGGCTTAATCTCACCCAAATCGCCGTCGAACCAAGCCTGCTTCATGCTTGCGACCTCGTAGGCCATAGGCTCTAAGGCGAAATCCGTAAACTCGGGGCCGAGAAATGTGATAAGGCCGGTCTTGGCAAATATGGGGTTAAGCAGCGTGGTCGCGTCAGATATTCCAGCGATAACCTTCGGGTACTGCTTAATAAGCTCGTAATCCAGTTTATCGACCAGCTCGATGGCCGTGTTGCCGCCAACCGAAAACATAATAGCTTTGACGTCCGGGTTCTTGAGCGCCCAGTGAAAATCATCCAGACGCTGTTGGATGGTGCCAGCAGAATAGTAGTGCTCTGCGAGAGCGTTGGGAGCAAGCACGGTTTTAAGGCCGGTGGACTGCTCAAAGTTGCGACGGGCTTTATCGAAATCAGCGTTGCTATGCTTGGTGGTGGGTGGCTGTGAAGGCGAGATGATGGCAACTAGGTCGCCGGGGTGTAGTTTTGGTGCAATTTTGGTCATAGTCGAAGTATAACAAACCTCTTGCGTGCCGAGCCTATCCGTACAGGTCTTTGCGAGTAAACAGCCTGTGACGCTTGAACTTATCCAGTTCTGCCTGAAACTGTGACGTGATGCTCTCTTCGGTCGTAGATGCCAATGCGCTGTTTGGTGTTAAGCTTCTTGAGCCGAGTGAGTATCTTTTTCTGCATTATTTTCGATTATACCATTCACCCGACCGGATCGGTTTACTGAGCTAGAAGCGTTGCAATCTACACATGATCTCTTTTGTCATCTGTTATGATTGTTATATCTATGAACAGTCTGATACTTATTCCTGGTAAACCAACCAGGGAGCGTTACGAAAACCCCAAAGAACCCAAGCCGCATGAAGCCAACTGGTTTCCGTGGATTGCTGATGAAGTGGGAAAGGTTGGTATCCGCGCTTCCGTTGCAGTAATGCCTCGACCCTACCATCCCGTATACGAGGATTGGAGAAAAGTATTTGAGTCCCTCGGCCCAATAGACGAGAGTACCGGCTTGGTTGGCCATAGCGCCGGAGCAGGGTTCCAGGCGCGTTGGCTTTCAGAGAATAGAGACGTCCGTGTTGATCGAGTGGTGTGGGTTGCGCCCTACCGCGATGTTGCTGGCAAATATGGCGATTTTTCGAGGTACGTGCTCGACACGGGGCTGACAGAGCGCGTTGGCAGCCTTACTATATTTAATTCAACCGACGACGATCCCCCAATCCAAGAGTACGCTCATGAGCTTGCCGCGGCCTTACCCGCAGCTCGGCTAGTTGAATTTGAAGGCTACGGCCATTTCAGGATCGGCCACAACATGTCAGGCCCTGAGTTTCCGGAGTTGCTCCACGAGTTAGTAGAACAAAGACGTTAGCTATTTAGTACTCCAAGTTTCTTAGACCTCTTGTTGGATCCGTCGCTCTCCCTGAGCGTCATCAAGAGTTATCTCAACGAACCGCTTCCTGAGGAGTTATTTGCTAATGCTTAGTTTTTGTTGCGAAATATACTAAGTTAAGTACTAATTAATCTTTTCGCGCTACACTCCCCTGAAGAACAGAGGAGATAAGAGGAGATCATGAAAAATTACAAAGCGCTGGTGGGCGTGGCTCTTTTTGTGGCCATTGGAATACCCTTCGTGCTGACGCACCCGGCGCTTGCCGCGGACGGGGATGTTACTAAGGTCGAAAATTTTATTAAGGCAATTATTAAAGTCGTAGCTGGTCTTGCTGGGCTGATTGCGGCCGCCTTTTTTGTGTATGGCGGCATCGGCTATATTACCAGTTCGGGTAACCCCGATAGGATGTCGAGCGCAAAGTCTACACTAATTTGGGCGGCGGTCGGGCTTGCCATTGTCATCGGCGCATTTGTTATTGCAAACATCGTGACAGATTTGGCCACCAGCGCTTTCGGGAGCTAGTCCATGCATGTACCGTTAGACGCACTGCCGGCCATGTTCGCGACCGCCAAAGGCGCCACCTATGTCATGCAGTCGTACGTAACACCGGTCATTGCGACACTGAGCGGAATCGCTGGCCTTGTGAGCATGTTCTTCCTGGTGGTGGGCGGCGTGCGGTACATGACGAGCAGCGGTAACCCGCAAAAGCTGGACCACGCCAAGAGAATTATTAAAAATGCGCTGATCGGCCTAGCGGTGGTGATTGCGGCGGCTACGCTTGTGGGGATATTGAGCCATGCATACAGCAGTTCGGGCGCCTCTTTGTCGGTGACAAAACTGCCGGATCTTACGCCGATAACTCCCAACAAAGGCAACTTCGTGGGCGCGATCGTCAGTGCGATTACCGGCTTTCTGAACGTGCTAGTGCAAGCGGCGGCGGGCCCATTCCTGACGGCACTTGAGTTCTTCTTGAAAGGCACGCCGTTGATGGGCGACAATCCCGGCGTCTTTAATCTGTGGCTGACCGTGGTGGCAATGGCCGATGTACTTTTCGTGCTGGTGGTAGCACTGCTCGGCTTTCATGTCATGAGTTTTTCGGCACTGGGATTTGAGGAGGTGGATATTAAGCAGCTCCTGCCTCAATTCGCATTAGCATTCTTACTGATGAATACTTCCATTTTTGCGATCGATGCCATTATTAATCTATCGAATGTAATGATCCATGCCGTGTCATCCGGTGGGCAAGTGGCGACTATTTGGACCGCGTTACAAGGCATTATGCATTTATCGGCTGGGCTGGGCGTGGTTGCCCTCATGATTTTAGTCGCCATGTTGGTAATCGCACTAATCCTGCTCGTCTACTATCTGAGCCGGCTTATGGTGCTCTACCTTGGTGCCGTGCTATCGCCTCTTATTGTTCTTTTGTGGCTGATTCCCGCCTTCAAGGATTTTGCGACCACTGCACTTAAGGCGTACCTGGTAACGATCTTCGTCTTGTTCGTTCATGTAGTTATTCTGGTGATCGCGGGGTTGATGCTCGCGGGCATAATCAACGGCGATTTGAACGGCCAGCCCAACAGCCTAACTTCGCTGCTTGTCGGCCTTGCCGCGATGGTTGCTCTACTAAAAACACAAGGGGTTATGCAGGAGTTTTCATACGCGGCAAGCGTACCCCGAACTGCTCGCGAGCTTACTGGTTCTTTCATACGCGGCATAAGTGCTACGCGCAAAACAGCTACTTCGCCCTATACTCTGGCAGCTGGCGCGGTAAAAACAAAACGACGCATTCAGCGGGAGTTTACCAACAAGAAGAAGCCTGCCCAGTCTTCAGGCGTCAATGCACCCACCGGAAGCGATAAGCGCATCAAAAATGAAAGCCCACAGCCCCACAACCGCAGCAAGCCCATCCCAACCGGAATCACTAAAGAAGAAAAGCGGCGTACAGCCCAGAGCGGAGAATAAGACATGCGATCAACTGTCGTTCCGGCACAAATCACCACGGTCGAAGATCGCATCGCCGGTCCCCTGGGCATTTCCCAGATATTACTGCTGACGGTGCCGATTTTCGGCGGCAGCGCGCTATTCGTATTTCTGCCGCCGTTCTTTAGCTACGCGACGTACAAAGTCGTAGCGATTGCCGTGTTCGTCGCTATTTGCAGTTTGCTGGCTATTCGCATCAAAAATCGTATCCTGCTATCGTGGTTCACTCTTTTGCTGCACTACAATTTGCGCCCGCGCTATTACGTGTTTAGCAAAAACAGCATGTATTTGCGCGAGCAGCCCGCAGCCAAGAAAATCGTGCAGCCTACCGAGGAGGCTAGGCGGCCGCAGAAGACAATGACTCAACCGCTCCCCACACTTTCGACCCAAGAACTTGTGCTCATCCAAGATGTTATCGCTAATCCCGATACCAATTTACGATTCACGTTTTCAAAGAAAGGAAAGCTCCGTGCCCATCTTACGCAAAGCCGACCGTAAGGCTCCTTCCCGCAACCAGATAAATATTAAGGGCGTCAGGGATAGTATTTTACTGCTGCCCAAGAACAAATACCGGCTTGTTCTGGAGGTATCATCCGTCAACTTTGAACTCAAGAGCGAGGAGGAGCAAGATATTCTGATCGATACCTACGAGAGTTTTCTAAACTCCCTGCCTTGTCCGCTGCAAATCCTGGTCCGAATACGCGAGCTTGACATTACCAACTACTTGTCCGACCTCGATGGCAAAAAACAGCTCGAAGCCGAAGGAGTCTATCGTGACCAGATCGACAATTACAGTGAGTTCGTAAAAGGCTTGGTGGTCGACAACAGCATACTCTCTCGCCACTTCTACGTCGTGCTACCCTATGAGGCCGACGATTTTGACGCCGCCAAAGAGCAGCTGATGGTCAACGCCGATCTGATTGCGAAAGGCTTCATGCGTCTCGGCATGCATACAAGACAACTCGGCAGCCTTGAAGTGCTTGATTTGTTCCATCACTTCTACAATCCCGAACAAGCTAAACGCCAGCCCATAACCACGCATGTTGTCTCAGCACTCAACAGCACATTTGTAAAAGGGGTACGGTTATGATCACCATACAGCTCGTTACCAAACGCCTAGCCGAATGGAAAAAGCGTCGTAACGAGCGGCCAAAAGAAGTGGCGCTCACCATTGGCGAGCAAGATCAACTCGACGCATTGTCGTATGAAGGGCTTGAGGAACAGCCGGACTATCTCTGCATTGACGGACACTACATGCGTACTCTGTACATCTCGGGGTATCCGTTCGTGGCGCAAAGCGGCTGGCTCGACAGTCTCATCCACTTTAATCACAGCGCGGACATTTCGTACCACGTTCACGAGGTTGATGCGCTCCAGGCGTTACCAAAACTGCACCGCAAGATTACCGAGCTGGAATCTAGCAGGCGATCTATGATCCGCAAAGGCGCCATCGTGGGTTCGGAAATTACCGACCCACTCGACTCCGCCGTAGAACTGCGTGATAAAATCCAACGTGGCCAAGAAAAACTCTTTCAAACGTCGGTATACATCAGCATCCGGGAACAGTCGCATGACGAGCTTAATAAAACAACCAAAATGCTGGAGAATGCCCTCGCGGCAAGGCTATTTACCGTAAAGACTGCCCGCTATCAGCAGCTCGACGCTATGCAGTCGGTGTTGCCTCGTGCCGAAGACGATCTTAATCAAAAACGAAATCTCGACAGCTCTTCGGCGGCGCTAACCTTTCCGTTCATGTCTTCGGAACTGGTGCAAGAATCGGGCATTCTATACGGTGTCAATAATTCCAACAACTCGTTGGTCATCTTAGACCGATTCGGTTTACACAATGCCAATAGCATCGTATTCGCCCAATCCGGCAGCGGCAAAAGCTACGCTACCAAAGTGGAAATACTGCGGCAACTTATGCAAGGAACGTCGGTAATTGTGATCGACCCAGAGCGGGAATATAAGCAGCTGGCCGAATCAGTGGACGGCACATACATAAAGCTATCCGCCCAGTCTCGGGAAAAGGTAAATCCGTTCGATTTTGCCACAACCAACCACACCAGCGAGGAGTTATCGGAGCACGCTCAGGATCTAATGGAGGTAGTGTCATTGATGGCCGAGGGGCTAAGTGCCAGAGAAAAGGCGGCGGTAGACAAAGCGATCCTCAAGCTCTATGCGGATGTTAAAACGGAGTCACCGCTGCTCGAAGATCTGTACGCGACCCTAAAAGGTTTGGGCCAGCTACAGCTTTGCGAGCGACTAGAGAAATACATCAGCGGCACGCTCGCTCACGTTTTCAATGCTCAAACCAACATTGAGCTGAACAACCGGCTCATTATCTTCGACATCAAGGACCTGCCGGAGAACTTGCGCCAAGTTATGATGATGATTATCGCCAACTTCGTACAAAACAGAGTCAAGGCCAAACCGGAGAAGCGCTTGCTTGTTATTGACGAAGGCTGGATGCTACTTGAGCACGAAGAAAGCGCTCGCTTTGTGGCCGGGCTGGTGCGCCGCGCCCGCAAATACTACTTGGGCGTGTCTATCATTTCGCAGCAGGCGAATGACTTCTTGCGGAGTGATTACGGCCGGGCGATTGCTTCGCAAAGCAGCCTGCGTATTTTGATGCGGCAGGATACGACGACTATTAAAAACGTGGCGTCGGAATTTAACCTAAGCGAATATGAGGAGAATTATTTACTGACCTGCGGCCGGGGCGACGCGCTGATTATCGCTGACCAAAACCACGTTGCTGTGCGCATTGTAGCGTCTCACAAAGAGCACCCGCTTATTACTACTAACCCAACAGAATTGTACGGCTGATAGCATGCTCCTACTGTTCGGCAAGAAAAAGTCGTTGTTTCGCAAGCCGTTTACGGTCGTCGCTATCGCTCTCTGCACCATTGTTTTGATGCCTATCGTGGCCGTGGTGGCCGCTTCCCAGTCCGGGCTTAGTGTTGTATCTGGTGCGCTCGCGGTATTTAACACCGTGACACATCTGGTTGAGATTAAAGACGTCGATGGCCATGTTGTTCGGCAGCTGCAAGCATCAACCACCTGGCCGGTAAAAGGAACGGTAAGTCTGGAGTTCGGTGATGAGTCACCCTATCAGAAGTACCATACCGGTATCGACATAAAGGGCTTAACGGGTGATCCGATTACGACATTCATGAACGGAACGGTTTTGAAGGTTGACCCCGACCCTGACAACAGATCAGGCTACGGCATGTATGTCGTGGTGGATCATGGCGATGGCCTTACCTCGCTGTACGGCCATATGTCAGAGGTCTTCGCTCAACCCCATCAAAAAGTAATCCCCGGCGACATCATCGGCCTGCGTGGCAGTACCGGCCATTCCACCGGCCCGCATGTCCATTTTGAGATCAGAGTTATCGCCATACCAGTAGATCCACGAACGTTTATGGTCGGCGACCCAACACCCTAGCAAGGACAACCATGGAAACAGATTTCCCCACTCCAGAGCAATGGCACGCATTCACCCATTTTCTTGGCAATCTCTGGTCGGCGTTGCCTTGGGCTGTCGGTGGCATCGTGACAGTGATTGCAGTATTGACGGCGTTCCGGCTGCTGCTTAAATGCGTACTCTGGCTACTGGAGGTTAGACGCCTAGTAAAGCGTGAAACGGTATTTCTGGAGCTTACGCCACCCGCATTTCAGGATAAATCGCCCCATGCCCACGAAGAGCTTTATAGGGTGCTGTCCGGGCTTAAAGCCAGTCGTCCGTGGCAAGACAAGTTTTTACAGCGTAAGGCAGTGTTTTCGCTGGCTATTGTCGGTACGCGTGATAAGGGGATTAGGTTTATCGTGGAAGTGAACAAACACGACCGCACCTCCTTTAGAAAAGACATTACCACCTTACACCGGGATATTCGGATACAGGAGATTGAGAATTATCTGTACACGCCAGAGCCGAGTAAGCACGTTAAAGTTCTAGAGTTTAAGCAATCACATCATTTCTCGCAGCCGCTTAAGCACGACGAGTCGAACCTGGATGTTGACCTGATCGCGTATGTAATGGGCGCGATGACGGAGCTGGCGCCGGGTGAGCAAATCGTACTTCAGCTTACTGTATCGCCTGCGGGTAATCGAGCGGATCGCGAGCTGCACAAGAGAGCGGCACAGAATGCACATGTACTTGATCGTATGAATGGCAGCAAGCGGTCGTTTGGCAGATCTGTGACGTACATGCTCGGCGGTTTGTCGCTCGGCGTCGTTAACTTGGTAGGCGAAGTATTCCATGGGCCCACCCGCTACCCCAAATACGACAGCAAAGGCAATGGTACGGCTCTGCAAACGCAGGAGCAGACTACATACGTGCACAGAAGTACCGAACATCAAATCGTACAAAATATCCAAAGCAACAAGATCGGTCAGAACCTATATGAGGCAAACATCCGTGTGCTTGTCATGGCAAATAGCGCACAACGTCAGGCCGAATATATCAAGGACATGAGTAAAGCGATCGGGGTCTATAACGTTCTGCGCTACCAGTCACTGGAACGACGATCCAATTTTCCCTACGCCATCAAAGGCAGATACAGAATGTTCATGTTTAAAAACCGCCTGCCCGCCATGACGTTTCGCAGTCGTTGCAAGCTATCGACTTCCGAAATTGCTGCTATATTTCACTTTCCAAACAGCTACTCCGCACCGAACGTTGACGTTTCTAGCGCGCTCAGTCGGCGCTTGCCCGTTCCACCCGAGATACGAAGGCGTGCCGATAACAATGAGTTCGACATAGTGCTGGGTGGAAGCGAATTCCAGGGCGTGCGCACCAACATCGGCCTTCTTGACGCAGAACGCGAAAAACACATGTATATTGTCGGCGCGACCGGCACCGGCAAGACGACCATGCTTGAATACGCCATAATCCAGGACATCCGAAACGGCAAGGGCGTAGGCGTGATCGACCCGCACGGTGACATGGCTCAAAAACTACTTCGATTTATCCCCGAAGAACGCAAGAAAGATGTCATCTATTTTGACCCAGCCGACTTCGATCATCCCATCGGCCTCAATATCATGGAGCTTCCCGAGGGTCTTGAAGGCAGCGCCTTGGCCCACGAAAAAGACAGGGTAACAGAGGCCATTATCTCTATCATGAAAAAGGTGTTTGAGGACGGGATGGAAGGCAGCGCACACCGCATCGACCGTATTATGCGCAAAGGCATCCACACGGCGATGACCATCAATGGCGCGACACTCTTTACTGTTCTGGAACTGATGGCCAGTGCTGAGTACCGCAAGAAAATTGCCAAGGGGCTAAAAGACCCGATGCTCCGCCGGTTTTGGAAAGAAGAACTCGATCCGGCCGGTGAGATGCAGCGCGTTAAGATAACCAGCGGTCCTATAAGCCGGATAGACCGATTTAACCAGTCCGAGTCTGCAAAGCGTGTTATTGGACAGGCCAAATCGACCATCAACTTCGAAGACATCATGAATTCCGGTAAGATTTTAATCTGCAACTTTGCTAAAGGCCGGCTTGGCGAGGATACGTCGTCACTATTCGGCACCACTGTGCTTGCCAAATTACAGTTGGCGTCGTGGCGCCGCGAAGCGCTTGAGCCCGAAGACCGCAGACCGTTCTATCTGTACGTCGACGAATTTCAGCACTTTGCGGGCGATTCATTCCAGCAAATCCTGTCGGAAGCACGAAAGTATAAACTGTCACTAACCATGGCCGAGCAGTCAACTGCCCAGCAGCAATCGCAAATGATCGAAGTCGTCCTTAATAACGTCGGTACGGTGGTCTGCTTCAGAACAGGCAGCATTCAGGACGAGCGCCTGATGTTGCACCAGTTCCAGCCGCTTGTTAAGGAGGGTGAGATTAAGGATCTATCCGCCCACAATTTCTACATAAAGATGTCTGGCGAACAGGTATTCCCTGCTTTCTCCGGCGTCACAAAGGTGCTTGAGGGTGGCCGTAAGGAGACCGCCGAACGGGTCATTAAAACGTCACGAGAATTATATGCCGGAGAGTACATCGAGCCGGGAGTAACCGAAGCGCCCGAAGCCAAATCGGCCAAAGGCGCGCAAAGCCAGCAATCCCACACGAAAGAGTCGGACGACGACGATGAGCCGCTTGCTGAGGATATAGCGGCCACCACTTGAAAGTGTAAGGCGGGCGGGCAACAACATTGTTAAGCTAAATCTGGCGGAGAAAGGCGAAAAGAAACGGCAATCGTCGCCTCTCAATCTTGTGCACCCTATAGCTCTCATATTCCCGATGTAGTCCAGCAACAATTTTCATCTTAAGTCCGCTTTGGCGGCATAATGCAGCAATGTCGCATTTATAATCATTGCGATCAATGACATCGGAAGTTAGCAGATAGCAGCGTCCTGTTCTTGTAAGCAGCGTTGGCAGAGCTTCGATGAGATCAATCGTCGCCTGCATGCCTTGGTCAAACATCGCAGTTTCAAGTAGCGAATCAGGCTCACCGGGTGCCAATGGCGGGTTGGCGATTACCAGGTCAAATCGTTCGTCTGGTTTAACGGCTTCTCCCAAGGTGCCGTGCCGGACATCCACTCTTTTGCTCACGCCATTCAGGCTAGCGTTTTTCGTGGCGCAGGCGACGGCATGACTGGAAACGTCAAATGAAACAACCTCTGCACCTCTTAGAGCGGCATGCACACCAAAAGCACCACTGCCGGAAAAGGCGTCTAGGACTCGTTCACCAGGTCTAAAGTCTACAGTATCAAGCAAAAATGGAGAGGCATGGGTTAAGGTCGGGACAAAGACGTCCTCGTCAACTTCAAGCGTTGCTAGTCCAAATTCGCAGGCATAGGGATATTCTAGCGTTTCATGTCTAGCGAGCAGGGCTTCGGCTGGAGCGGGGTCATATGGTTGGAGCGCTAAATAAGGGTTGAGTGATGGAATATCTACGCCCGATCTCGCTCTGGCTCTGCGGTAAAAGTCAGCCATACCCAGCTCGACTTCCTCCCGAGTCTGCGGCTCGACAGGAATAACATCAAAGCCGTAATCTCTTGGATCTAGCGTACCCTCCCACTCGCCCGGCAATGGTCTTTCAATGCGGAGCATTGTTTGCACTATACCATGAAAGAAGTTCATATCTCGTTTCGTGCTATGCTGGCAGTGGGCGTGAGAGCCTTATGCATTTGTCCTATGTCGTAGAGCATGGGCAGATGTGGAGTTTGCATTGAGAAAGGGCGCAAGCCCTCTCAATGCGTAGGGGCGAGCGCCCAGAGCCAAGGGCTTATGCTTGCAATAACACCAACTTCGTTGTACTATTTACTTCATGCAAACAGTAGGCCGTGGTGCCCAATTTGAAGTAGTCACCGACGGCGACTATGTCTACAAGACTCTTCACACCGTAGAGCAATCTGCCGCCATCTATAGAAGCTGGGGCTATGGACTCATAACAAGGGATTTGGAGAAGTTGGCTTCCGATACCCTAGATCTTGCCAGGCTAAGTGTAGAGGGCGTACGCAGTGCACTGGAGAGCCATCCCGAACTTGCCCCCACCTTCGCAAACCCCGTGATAGATGAAGACCTGAATTATAGACAGGACAAAGTAACGGTAATGGGCGAGGCATTACGCCAAGCCACCCCAGCCAGGGCACGCCAGTATATTGACGAGTACATTGATTTACTATTGTTTCATGCTGGCTACGGTCTTGCCGACCCAATCATGCAGATGGGCCACAATTATGGCGTCAATAAAGATGATCAGGTGGTTCTTCTGGATATAGGCGAGCTGACGTTTGATAAAGAAACCGCTGTCCGTGCTGCAGTTACCAAAGCCTGGAGAAAAGCAAATACCTACTATTTACCATTTAGGCATCGCTATGCAGCATACATCATCCCCATGTCGCTGAAGCCGTACTACAGGCGGCAGATGCTTGCGCGGTTTACGCCAGATGCTGTCGAAGCTAATTGGCTAAAAGCAGTTAGGCCCGATGATGACGGAGCGTCAGCCAGGAGTTCGAGGTGACCTACGAATACGGCGCTTACGCCCAAGACCCAGCAGTCATCGACGCCGAAATTGCCGCAGGCATGGAGGCTGGCTCTCTGCATCTACTCATAAATAACTTTACCGAGAACCTGAGCGGAGGGTCGTATCGATCTCAAATAGAGCAACTTGGCTGGCAGGACAGAACTATGACCGACTCACGATACGAGCCTGGGAGCGAAGATAATCCGCATAGTGCGCTAGCATATACCAAAACATGGAGCCAGTTCTTTGAGGACGTAAACCGGGCCGTGGAGGAATCAGGACTAGACCCCACCGAGCTGGCGCGCTTGCAAGCACTCGCAGATGAGACCCCAGGCGTACATGGTGAGGTTCGAGAAGCACGCGATCGTTATGCTCTTCCGGCTTACCGTCTGCTCCGCATATGGGGCTATTCATCCTTTGACTTGCGGCGATAAGAGCCTACTTTTCATTTGGCTATCGCCCGCCACACGGCATGACTAAGCGACCCAAGCATAACATATTTGAATAGCTTGTTCTCGTGGGCAATGTTGTCGATACGGTCTGTCGTGCTTAATCCTCGTTTAGCGACTTCTGAAAATCCTGCTTCCATTGCTGCAATGACTTGTCGGGATTGGTATTGTTATCTGGGTAGCAGTTCGTGTTTACCCACTCGTTGAACTGATTCCCTGTGCCTGCAATGCTGAGGTCAAGCCCTACCGCCGCGTCGGGGCGCTTCACCATTTGCTCATAGGTCTGGCGTATGGTTTTCGTCTGTTGATACACATCTTTAGGAGCGCGTGCCTCAAGCTGCTTGTAGTATGCTATACTCACCTTCCAATCCTGCGGCACTTGATTCGCCTTTAGGTAGCCACAAAAGCTCGCCACACTGCGCTCAGGTCTATTGCGGTTCGCCAGCAAGGCAATTCCTAGCACCACAAGCACCAACAAAACGGCCACACCTATCCCAGCTCTGATTTTCTGCGTTTGTGGCAGTTTCTGGAATTTTGCTACAAGCGTTGCAAGGCTAGGTTTGTTACTTTTCACCAGCTAATGATACCAACTTAAACTGATGCGTTCCATGCGAACTTTATGGCTGGGGAGGATGGGCGTTGTCCAAACTTTTTATGCCGTGATTGGTGAGGTTTTGCTATGGCCGGGATTAGGGATGAAAAGTACGAGGAGCTTCGGTTAATTTAGAGAAACAAAATAAGCAGGCATATACATTTGAAGAAGCAAAGGAAATTGGGAATGAGCTTGTGGAATTCTTTAATCTGATTGTTGATTGGCTGGAAGAAGAGGAAACTATCTAACTGTCAAGATGACGTAGATTCAATGCCTGTAGTAGCTTGGACTTCTCATACGGCAATAGCCCAGTCCTATCAATAGCTGTAAGATTTTCTGACAAGAACTTAGCTATATCGTCTTCGCCTACGCTCCTAAGAGTCGATTTAAGTTTATCTAAGGCCGAGCGAGGTACGCCTAATTCAAGCAAGTAGGCTATATTTTCAGAGACGAAATCATTTTCTACTTTCTTGATGTATATACCATAATTCCCAGGAACCATGCCTTGCTCTGATGACGCGAGTATCTGGAGTTCGTTAACCACGGATATCCATTTGGGAATAGTATATTCAATCCAGTAGCGTTGGAATCCAAGCACATCTTTAATGGCGCGATCTACAGGTTTACCCTCGCTAACCAGCTTGGTGACCATGCCTTGTATTCCGTTATGAGTATACAAATTTAGGTAGAAGGCCAGTTGTTTATATGACAAAACAAACCCATCACTCTTTTTCTTAAACCTTGGCCAGCATAGTCCGAAAATGTAGGCTAGCTGTTCGTAGGACGGACTAGCGCCATGCCAAATAATGAGTTGTCGTGTCATATTATGGCGGAGGCCCGCGTATAGCTGATCGAGTATTTCAAGTTGCCCTTGTACGCTAAGGCCGTTTTTCGCTATTGCTTTGCGTAGTGCCGGTGGTATCCGTTCTATTCTACGATATTGCTCAGTGTTTGCTTCCTTGACGTCCTTCCTATCGAGATTTATCAAAAGCTCATCGCTCACATTCACCTGATCTACGAATGGTATATCGACTGATATCTCTTGCATTTTTGGTGGTTTATGAAAATTGTAGATGCTTCCTACATAGTGAACCATCATGCGGCCGGCCCTACCCTTGATGTTAGAGTAGTCAAAAAAATCAACTTCACTGCCACCCTTGGTGTTGTCGAAGTAGACTACATTCTTCGCAGTAGTATTCACTCCTTCAATAATTGTAGAAGTACAGAACAACCACTTGATCTTGCCCTCGTTAAATAAGTCTATAATCGTGGCGCTAACATGCCGCGGAAGTGAGGCATCGTGCACCCCCACGCCATGTCTCAAGCAATTTATGAGGCTCCAGTCGGGATGAACGTATTCCTCCATCCATTTACATACGGCTATGTCTTCAGTGTACATGGTGCCATTACTCTGTAAATGCGCCATGTAGGCTGTAGCGAGCTTTCGCGCTCGGCCAGGGGAAGAGCAATAGATTATTGTTTGGCCATTTTCTTTCGTTGCTCCATACAGTAACTGGAATAGAGCGTACTCTCGCTCATCATCATCTTTATATATCTTCGAAAAGTAATCCACGCTTTCGTTATCTACAAGACTGTACTTAGTTTTTATAAAAGTTGCGTCATAGCGCTTGAGAAATTCTTCGGAAACGTTGTCTATGTTTGGACCAAGCAAATAAAATTGCGGGTTGCCAATATTGAGTAGTTTGTAGGCTGCGTTATTTAGGGCGTCCACGCGTTCATCATTACGCGAGTAACTCAGTTTATAGAACTCATCTATGACGAAAAAGTCTATTGATTCAGGAAAATTCTGGTATTCCATGACCCGTTCTGCGGTAAAAAGAAATATATTTTTGTCGTCTGACCTGTTTTGAGTTGTGCGACTAACGATTTTGTAATTACCCGCATACTCTTGGATTTTCTTACGTGTTTCGTCAATGAGTGCGAGAGTAGGCTGGATGATAACTATATTTTTGAATCTACCGCTGGCGACGACTTCATGAATTAGCAGGCTCTTACCGAAGCTCGTTGGTGCACTCACAATTAGATTTCTTCCGACTGCCAATAAGTCGGCAGCATTTTTTTGCTCCTCATGGAAATAAATTCCTTCAAAGGTTTTTGAAAGATGATATTCAGTCCTTATGACTTGAGCTGTGCTTGTCATAAGGGGTATTTTCTTTTCTTTGGCAAGATAGGGATAAAAGCCGGCAGCTTCTAGCAAGTCATTCCATATCGCGTGATGTTCAGTGGGAATCACGGTCCAATTATCCAGCGCTCTGATTAATAAAAGACGAGCCCTTTGCTGCTCGTTCTCATCGCCGTTAAGTAGTTGGCCACATAGTTTAGAGAGACCGAAGCTCTTATTGTGGGTAAGAGCCGTAATACCCGTAAGAAGGTTAAGCGGCTCGTCTTGCTCATTCATCTTCTATCCCCTGAAGCCTAATGAGTTTGTTGTGCATTTTTCTAACTAGCAGGTCTTTTGATTGAACCGGGAAAAGCATCAACACAACATTTAATTTAGTTTTGAGGGGATGATCGTTACGGGATTCAAAATATTTTTTTAGCTCTTCGACCTCTTTTTCGTAGGCTTGAATGAATTCTTTTGTAACATCATCGTGATTAGTGAAGTTGTCACTAGTGTATGTGCAAAGAATTGGAATTGTGACTGATTCAAGTACGTCTGCAAGCTTCGTAGATTCATGCATAAGGTCAAGCCAGTGCTGTTTCTCAGGGATCTCGTGATCTAAGATTTTGAGTTTTTTGCTGATAATAGAAAATTCATCCTGTAAGTAGTCGGCTTTTATATGTTCCTTAATGTCCTCTATTAGCGCCGCAATGCCACGCTTCCCATCGTAGTAGAGCTTTGATTCACCCAACCACAGGCTTTTAGTGGAAAGCTGGATATGCACGGCATCAAAACCATGTACGGTTGCCCCGTGGCTGTCCTTAAAATATATTTTTGATATCAGCGGGATAGTTTCATGAAAATCGCGCAGAATTAGATGAAGCAAAAGCTCGCCGAACTCACCACGCGTTAAGTATTTCTTCTGCGGATCGTCATCCGCAAGAGCCTTGTTTTCCTCATGTAGCTCACGAACTTTGGCATACTCGTCTATTTTATATATGGCTTTCGCGGCTTCAGCTAAACGATGGGTGATTTCCGCCTGGGGGACGTCTGCGCCTTGGTGTAGGCCAAATGCGAATTCAGGAATAACCTTTTGAAGCAGATTAATCAGATCTTTCCATCGATAATGATTCTTGCCGTCCTCTCCTAAATCGAAGCCGACAAAGTATGTACAGAAGTCGGACCCTGAGATGTGCTGAGTGATTACTTTATCTGCATGGAAAACGGAATCGGCCACCCTGAACTCCTTAGTGAATCTGGTAGTGTTAGGAATCTATACCGATATATTATACAACAAATGCTAATATTCTGATAGCGAGCACTCGCACAATTAGCTTATAGGAGAGATAGAACTCGACCCAAGCCCAAACTTCACAACAGAGATAACGCAATAGGGACAAAACAAAAGGACGAACAAAAGCCCGTCCTCATCTGTAATAATCTCATGGCTGGGGAGATGGTTCGTAGTCCAACTTCCCCGGACAGACCAGCAGTCATCTCTATTTGCCTAGATACTGCCAGCGCCAGGGCTCGGGTCGCATACCGAATCCATTGTCCTCAAGCCAATGGAACCGAACCCTTTAGAAGGCAGCGAAAATTTCTGACAGGGAGAGAAGTCACTTTTCCTGCGTAAAAGTGACGAACTCGCATTTGCCTTTGGCAAACACGAGTTACATATTGGGCTCAGTGCTATTTCGCCGCCTGACTTACAAACTCCCATGGATTAGCAGCGAGGTCTTTGTCAAAAAATACCTTTTTAGTTGTCGTGTAGAAGACGGCTCGGTCTTCCCACGATTTTTCTAGCGCTATTGCTGTCCATCTGCGAATTTTTTGCTCGAGCTCCGGTGTTTCGCACAGTATCCAGATTTCTGGGTATGGCACCCGCGAAGTCCAAATTCCGCTGTCGGCGTGAGTAATCAGATCGCTAATGCGGCGCTTCATGGCGCTGAGCGGCTGCGACCAGTCAAAATACTCGATCATGGCTCGGTGCATTTCTCCGGAAGTCTTGTTCCCAAAGATGATGTAGGCATCCGGTAATTTTTTAGGAAAATAGGTGAGTTTGGCCAAGTTACTTTTCGTTAAAAATTTGATACTGTCGCCGTATAGTTCGCGGCAACGAATAAATGTTCTAAAGACGTTTATGTAGTGCCACATCGGCCCGCTCTTGATCTTGATGGCTTTTAGTCTGGCAAGCACCCTTGGGTTGTATTCTTCTGGTGATTGCTTCAAAATGTCCACGCCTTTTTCAAGTAAATAGTATGCTGCCGGTTTACCGTAAAGCCTGGCAACGCCATCGTACTTACGCCCTATATACTCTTGCTCCCATAAAATCCTCAACCGTTCGTTCATATACCTCTGCGTAATATTGCCCTGACTCTTTGCAAATAGCTCAGCTGTACCGAATCTGAACGTATACAACGAACGTAAGACTTTAAGCTGCTCCTGATTCAAACTTTTTCTGTGTGATGGTTCTGCCATTGCTGTATCTCTGCTCGCTAACAGGCTAGTAAAAGCGTGTAAGCATATAATATATAGATAGGGCGAAAAGATAAAATTTAACAGATACTAGGAAGCATCTTAATATTCCAATCGATAAGTATGTTAAACCACTTGCATGTATCCCTATGAGGGGTATATACTATCCCTATCAGGACTACATTATATCTAAGAGGGTTAGTTATGGGAAGAGTCGTGGGGAGTACAAATAAACAGCCGCCAAGGGTGCCGGAAACAGTACTGATGACGACGGAACAAAAAATCGAGTTCTTGGCAAATCTGATGGTTGACCGGATCCTTGAGGACCAGAAAACCGGCAAGAAGATTTTAAGGCGTATCATGAGGGGGCAAAATGTATCCGGCACAATCGCAGCCGCGTAACGGCGTGCTGGCAGTCCGCGTTTCGACAACGCGACAAGGTATTGACGGTGACTCGCCCGAAGCACAACGCGAACAAGGCGAACGCTTTGCTGAACTGCACAATATCAGGCTTGTCGAATCGCTCTCCTACCTCGAATCCGCCTCAAAAGAGAGGCAGCCGATGCAAAACGTCATTGACTACTGCAAGCGGCATAAAGGCGAGATAGACGTTGTTATCGTCAAATCTATCGACCGCTTTACGCGAGGCGGCGCTGATTTTTATGGCCCACTCAAGAAACAGCTGGAGCAAATTGGCGTTTCGTTGGTAGACATTTACGGCGTCATAAGCGATCAGAGAGTAAACACCCTGGACCATCTTGGCTTCAAATATCGTTGGAGTGAATATTCACCGTCCAAGAAAACCGAGCTGCTTGAAGCGGAACGAGCCAGTGATGAGTTACGCGATATTTTAAGCCGTATGATAGGCTCCGAAATCCGCTACACGCAACTTGGCTATTGGATGCGCAAGGCGCCCTACGGCTACACAACCGAGAAGGTTGAGACCTTCAACGGAAAACGGGCCATACTTAAAGAACACACCGAAGAAGGCCCCTTGATGATTCGATTGTTTGAAATGCGCGCCCAGGGCACCATGAGTGACGATCAGATAGCGGAAAAGTTGAATCAGATGGGCTTTAAGACGCATGAAAAAGTCATGCGCAGCAAAACCGATCGCACGCAAATCATTGCTCGTTCCGGTGGCAAACCAATGACTGGCAAGCTCGTCCGAAGTTATGTCCGAAAAACTATATACGCAGGAGTTAATACCGAAAAATGGACGGGTGATAAGCCGGTCAAATGCAAGTTCGAAGGCTTGGTATCCGTCGATCTATTTAACAAGGCCAACCGCGGCAAAGTGTACATAAGCTTTGACGATAATGACCCAGAGCATCCGAGAGTAGGCAGGGCTCCAAAGATCGAGAAAATGGCTAAAAAGAACGTCAGAAACCCCAACTTTCCGTATAGGAGAGTCGTCGCCTGCCCCACATGCCGTCATGCCCTGCTCGGTAGTGCCTCCCGTGGAAGATACGGGAAAATGTACCCGGCATACCATTGCACCAACCACGGTCACCATTTTCGCGTTAAAAAACCCGAGTTTGACGAGATGCTGCATGAGTTTATAGAAAGCATGGTCATCGACCCGGGACGAATAGACGAGCTTATGAACGCCATTAAGACCATCTGGGAGAGTCGGCAACTCCAGACCCGTCAAGATGAGGTAAACGTTGAGCAACGCCGGGAAGAGCTGACAATGCAAATCAGGGCAATCGTCGACAAAATGAGGTTGATCAGCTCAGAAACCGCACTTAAATACATGGAGGAGGACATCAAAAGTCTAGAACAACAAATCGCACAACTCGATAGTCAGCAACAGCAAAAGAAGGAAGGAAAAACAATTGATATGACAGTAGTTTTACAATATGTCGAATATTTCATGAAACACATTCGCGAACTGCTCATTAACAGTAGTAATCCGCTCACAAAAGCCGATTATTTCGGCGTATTGTTCGATAAGGTTGCAACCTACGAAGAAATAAAAGATGGCACCAAAAATGCCAGCCAAATACCGGGGTTAAACGAGTTATTTAGACTGGCAAAAATGGAAAATGTCTCATTGGTGCGCGAGAGAGGACTTGAACCTCCAAGAGTGTAACCTCACTAGTACCTGAAACTAGCGCGTCTACCAATTCCGCCACTCGCGCGTGAACGGGGGTATTGTACTGCAAAATGGGCTGGGCTACAAGTGACTCTGCTCGTTTGGCGGTGTTTTGCGAGCTTCGCGGATCTGCCAGTTTTCGACATTGGTAAAGCGTTCGGCGTCGGCGTTAATGGGGTGTTCGTCTAGGCCGTATACAGTGCCGCGCGTAATGTACAAAAAGCGTGCCTGGTATAGGCCCAGGGCCGGGGCGTCTTCTTGCCATGTTTGCAGGAACGGAGCGTATTTGGCCGCGCGCAGGGCCGGGTCGAGGCGGGTGCGGGCGTCTTCGAGCGAAGCGTCGGCTTTGGTAGAGCGATACTCCGACAAATTGAGCCGAACCGGGGCGAGCACATCACCCTGCGAGCTATGCCAGTAGGCGTACACGTCCGGGTCCACGCCAATAGAAATGCCATAAATAACGGCGTCGTAGTTGTGGTAGGCGAGCGCGTTTTGGAAGGTAGTAGCGTCATCTTCGGCATCGACCTTAACCTCCACGCCTACAGCCCGCCAATAGGCGGCCAAGCGGCGGGCAACCAGGCCATATTCGCCGTTGGTGTGGACTACCAGACGCAAGGTAAGTGGCGCACCGTCTTTGTAACGTATGCCGCCCGGACCCGGCTTCCAGCCTGCGCCGTCGAGGATAGCGAGCGCCCCGCCCGGGTCGTACGAACTTTGGGCAAATACCGGATTGTAACCCAACTGGTTGTGCAGGAGCGGCTCACGCACTGGCAGGGTTGGATAGTCGAGGCCGGCAATAATAGCCGTAGTGTCGGTAGCCTTAATGAGCGCCTGGCGAACCTTAATATCGTTAAGCACGCCCTGGGTTGTTTTAAAGAAAGTCATCACCTCGGCAGTCAGCGGCAAGTTGTACGCGCGCATGCTGGTGCTATTTTTAAGCTGGTCGGGGACGCTCAGCAGCCCTACAACGGCGTTAACCTCTTGTTTTTGGAAGCTGGTAATTAACTGGTCGCTCCCCCTAAAAGTGCGTATGACAAAGCTGTTGAGCTTAGGTTTGCCCGCGTGGTAGTTAGCAAATGGCTTGAGCGCAATGTGTTCTTCGCGCGATTCTACCGAGCCGCCGGTGAGTTCGATGGCCTGCCATGCAAATGGCCCTGCCCCAACGGGGTTAACGGTATTAAATGCCTGGGAGCGCATGTCGGCCATGGCAATACCGCCGAGCAAATGCTGGGGCACAATGCCGTTTGTAAGGTAGTACGGGAAGGAAGCAAGCGGGTTGGGAAGCGTAAAGGTAACTGTTTGAGGGTCTGGCGCGGCCACTGTAATGCCCTGCCAGCTGGAATGGAGCGGCGAGCGGGCATCGGCGTTTTGGATTACCTGGTAGGTAAAGAAAACGTCGGCAGAAGTGAGCGGCGCGTTATCCTGCCACGTGAGGTGCGGACGCAAATGCACGGTATATTTCGTGCCTGCGTCATCGACCTGCCAGCTGTCGGCAAGGTCGCCCGCCAGCCGGTTGTTTTGGTCGTAGGTAAGCAGCCCGGCAAACAGCAGCCTGGATACACTGGTGTCTACGGTGTCGGTGGCGTACAGTGGGTTGGCGTTGCTAAACGAGCCCAAAATACCTTCGGTGTAAGTCCCCCCGGGTACTGGTTGAAGTTCCTGGTAGTACGAGCTAAGCGCCCGAGTTTGGGCCACCACGCAACCAATAAGCAGCACGACCAGTAACAGCCAGCTACCCATAAAGCGGCGGACGGCACCGAGCCGCTCCAGCCGTTTAAAAAAGTCGTCTTCCAGCCGCTGTTCGGCCTGGGCGCCGAGCTCCTCTACCTGGCGTTTTTGCAAACGCAAATGGCGGCGAAGACGGAGTTTGAGCGCGCGCCGGCGGTTAAGTTTATCCATGGCCAAAGCCTACTTAGGCAACGATGATTCCCAGCATAATTGATGTGATAAATACAACGCCCATCACAATCGTCAGCTGGTAAATAGTTTTATCGGTTCCCCGACGTTCGGTGTTTACTTCGCCACCGCTGCCAATACCAGCCCCGAGCGAAGCACCCCGGGTCTGCACCAAAATGAGCACGACCATAAGAAGCATGGAAATAATCGTAATGTAGTTAAAGATTTTCATGATGGCTGTTTATTACTCTCCAAAATAGCGGTTACTAGGTAGTTTACCAGGCCAATGATGACTCCAGCAAGCATTGCACCCCAAAAGTTAGTAACGTGCAGGGGCGAGTACAGCCAGCTGGCCAAAAGGACCGTAAAACCGTTAATGACCAACATAAACAAGCCAAGGCTCAGCAGTACCGCCGGCAAAGCAAAAAAGACCAAAACCGGCCGAATAAAGGCGTTAATGACTGCCAGCAGCAGACCAGCAATAAGCACCGCCCACAGGCTGCCACCGTAACTAACCGAACTTATTAAACCAGCAGCCACCCACAGGCCCAGGCTGCACACAAACCAACGAACTAAGAATTTATAACCAAACCCGTGTTTCATACTGCTCCAATTGTACCACGCCCGCCGCTTACAGCTCGCGCGGCAAACGCTTTGTTAAAATTTCGATACCGGTTTCGGTAATTAATACGTCGTCTTCCAGGCGCACGCCAATACCTTCGTCGCGGATGTAAATGCCTGGTTCGACCGTGAGCACGCTGCCGGGCTTAAGCGGCTCTTCGTAATCGCCGGCGTCGTGGGCGTCGAGCCCCAGGAAGTGCGACGTGGCGTGGGGGAAGAGTTCGTCGCGCACGGCTTCGCGGCTGATCGACTGGATAAGCCCCAGCTCGCGCAATTTCTCGCCCACAAAAGTCTCGACGGCCTGCTCGTATTCACGCAGCACAGTGCCTGGCTTTAACAGTGAGTAGGCGTAGTCTTGCGCCGCGGCAACCGCCTCGTGCACCTGCTGCTGGCGGCGTGATGGCTTGCCGCCAAGGGCAATGGTGCGAGTAATGTCTGCCGTGTAGTGGTGGGCGGAGGCCCCTACATCAATCACTACCAGCTCGTCGCTGGCCAGCGCCGCGTCGTTATCAACGTGGTGCAGGGTGCAGGCTCGCAGGCCGCCGGCGACAATTGGCGTAAAGCCGTGCCCGGTGGCACCGCGCTTTCTAAAACCGCGCGTCAGCTCGGCTTCGATTTCGTATTCGTAGGCATACTTGGCCAAACGGTTGGGGCGCAGCGCGTCTTTAATGCCGTCTATAGTAATGTCGATTGCCGCCTGCAACGCTTCCAGTTCTATAGGCTGTTTAATCATGCGCATGCGCGACAGGTGCTGGCGCAAGTCAAGCAGCTCCAGACTGGGGTTGGTCTTTTTAAGCCGCTCTATAAGCATGGCGCGACCCGGGTTAGTATACAAGCCAAACGTGTCGAGGTATTTGGGGCTGGCCGCCAGCGTTGCAACATGCTGGACTTTTTTGAGTCGGGATTCCAGCTGCTTCCAGCCTTCTTTATCATTAAAAACGTCTTTTATGCCCGAGACGAGGGTAATAGTTTCGAGGTCGATAGCGCCGTCAAACGCCTCTCGTACCGCTTGGCGTTCGGGCACAATTAAGTACTCCCGTCCTTTGTCCATAACCAGCACCACATCTGGCTCATCAATACCGGTAAGGTACCAAAAACTGCGATCCTGGTGGAACGCAAACGCCTCATCGGCGGCCATTTGCAGCAGCCCATTGGCGGCTAGCACAATAGGCGCCGTGCCGGTAAACAGCTGGCGCAGTCGCTCGCGGTTGCCCGCAAAAAACTCACTCCCAAACGATACTCCCATATCGCATACAGTATAGCAGACACCAAAAAAGACGCCTGTAGCGATGTCCACTAACTCAGGGTGGCCCGGTACTTTTTGGTGACTCAACGGTAGTGTAGCCCGAAAAGCGATCCGCGGAGACACCTGACAAGGTGGCTCAGCGGTCGCTTTCCGGCGCGCGAACGGTCACCAAAAAGTACCGGGCCACCCTGAGTTAGTGGAGGCTTGCGCCGATCCTCTTGGCCTTGGCCTCGCCCACCACCCGAGCCAACTCCTGCACCGGCGCTTCCCTTACGCCGCGCAAGCTACCAAATGTCCGGATGAGCTTTTTACGCGTGGCCGGCCCCACGCCGGGGATATCATCGAGCATGCTGGCTGTTTGGCGCTTTACCTTGAGCACGCTGTGGTAGCTCACGGCAAAACGGTGCGACTCGTCGCGGATGCGCTGCAGTAACTTAACGACATTGGTGTGGTGCGGCAGGTTGACGAGTATAAAATCCTCGCTTTCGGTTACGTAGCCGCCCAGAGCGCGCAGGGCTTTGTCGTTTAAAGCTACGCCCGACTTGTCTTTTTGGATGACTATTTGCTCCTCGCGTTTGGCCAAGCCAATAAACGGCACCTGCTGGCAGTTGGCAGCGTCGCGGGCCTTAATGGCGGCATCCAGTTGGCCCTTACCACCGTCGATCAGCACCAAATTGGGCAGGCCCCAGGCTTTGCGGTTCTTGTCGCTTAAACGCCGGGTGAGCGTCTCGTTCATATTATAAAAGTCATTATTGTGGTCTTTGCGTGTCTTAAATTTGCGGTATTCACCCTTGTTACTGACGCCGTTGGTAAACACCACCATGCTGGCGACCACGTCGGTGCCCTGCATATGCGAAATGTCGTAACCCTCTATACGCTGCGGATATTTGGGCAGGCCCAGCACGTCTACCAGCTCACTTAAAGCGTGGTCTTTACTGATGTCTAAAAACTCTTTGTCGCTAAAAATAATCTGCTGCGTAAGATTTTGCAGCGAAAACAACTGGTTGCGCAGCACGGCAGCGGCTTCAAATTCGCCGGCTTTAGCGCGGGCCTTCATGTCCTTTTCTATTTCGTGTTCGATGTTTTTGCGCTTGCCCTCAATAACGGCCATTAAACGACGCAGATTGGCACGGTAGTCGACAAGCGAGGTTTTGCCCTCTTCCAGGCCGGGGTCCAGGCCCAGGTGGTAGTACAGCGTAGCCCGCTTTTGCCCGGGCGTGCGCTTAACCGCAAACGGAAAAATACGGCGCAGCAGTTTAAGTGCCTGGCGCACACTGTAGGTACTTAAGTAGGGGCCAAAGTAGCGCGCTCCGTCGTCCAGCGGGCGGCGGGTAGTGCCCACCGTGGGGTAATCGCTGTCGTAATCGATGCGGATGTAGCTCATGCTCTTGTCGTCGCGCAGCAGTATGTTGTAGCGCGGCATGTAGCGGCGAACCATTTCGGCTTCTAAAAATAGCGCTTCCAGCTCGCTCTCTACCACCATCCAGTCGGTGTCGGCAATTTCGGCCACCAGCGCTTCGGTTTTGGGGTCGCGGGTACGGCTTTTTTGAAAGTATTGGCGCACGCGGTTGGTGAGCTTGGCGGCTTTGCCCACGTAAATAATCTCGCCCGAGGCGTCTTTATGAAAATACACTCCCGGCTCGGCAGGGAGCTGCTTGAGTTTGGCGGCCAAGGCGTCGGTCATATTTCTATTGTAGCAATCACAGGTAGGCCGTACGAACTTCGCGGGGTTCGGCCAGTTTCCAGTTCTGTTCAAATACACCGCGCATGGTGTCGGCAAAGGTGGCACTAATAATCTCTACACCTACCTTTTTCTCTTGCCGCCAGTGGTAAATAGCCACCGTGTCGTTATAGATAATCGTTTGATTGTCGAGCGGCAGCACACGCGCCGAAATGCCGCGGCAGCGATATTGCTGCATGTATTCCTGGTTATCGGTAAAAGTGGGCAGGTCGATTTCGGAGTTAATAAGTTCGCGCACTCGGTAGCCGGCCTGCACACTGCGGGCGCGGTGCTGTTCGGACCAGCGGCGGTTAGGTATGAGCTCTTCTACATCACCCCCTCCCAACGCCAAGATCTCACCCCGAGCCTTGAGTTCGTGCCAACACATTTGCTTAAAGCCAGCATGCCCTTCGTAGGTACGCACCACAAACAAGCTGTTGCCGCTATTGCCCCGAAGCGCACTCAGCATTGGCACAATTTGTTGGAAGGTCTGCTGGTCCTCTTTGAGCTTAGCCTCGCGGGCTGCAATCTGGATACCCAGATTGAGCGGCTCGGTAACCACAAAAAAGGTACCTCGCTCGTCGGCATGGCGGGCAAGCAGGCTGCGCTTTTCGAGCGCCTCAATTAAAGCGTAGACCTTGGTGCGGCTAATACCGGTCTCACGGCTGAGCCGCAGTGCCGTGCTCGGCTCCTGTAAAAGCGCCAGATATACCTCCACCTCGTCGTTTGTAAGATCCAGGGCCTGGAGGCCGCTGCGTATTATCGCTTTTCTGTCTGGCATGACAGACATTTTACACCTTTAAGGCAATATTCCAATGCCTGCCAGGTGTAAGCGCACCAAATGGAACGTGTGTTGTCCGGGTAGGTAGACAATTTCTTTTACGCTATGAGGTCCTGTTAGGTTACGTCATATAAACGGAACATGCATTATGTCGTCACAAGTCCCCAGTCGGTCCCACCTCACTAACGCTGCTACCAATTGGAATGACTTTGACGCCGCAATTTACCACGGTCAATATGAAAAAATACTGCCAGAAGATGCAGCCCTTACCAGAGCATTCATACGGGCGGTCCGCACACACGACGAATTACGCAACCGGCTGGGCACAGCCGCAACCGCTCTCGACGTTGCGGTGGGCGGTGTTTTGCGTAGCGCCGGACTCCTGGAGCCTTTTACTAGACCTGATGCCCGTATAATTTTGGCAGATATTGGCGACACTCAACTCGCGACTACCAGCAACGCCATTGCGCTCGGCCAAAAAGGCGACCTCGGAAAATGGCGTAAACACGAGGAAGATATGGCGGCAGTCGACCCCCGCTGGGCAAACGCTATTGGCAATGCATGCCTTAAGGGCGAGGTGCGGCGATTTGATATCTTTTCGCTGCCCCCGGCCGAGTACGAGGTGATTTCTACTGCCTTTGGCCCCGAATCTTTAACCAGCGACCCGGCCGAGTACCGCAAGAGTATACGTGCCTGGCTCCGCTCGGGCAAACCCGGCGCAGTCGCCGCCATGTTCTACATGATCAACTCCACGGGCTACAAGGTTGCCGGCAAAGAGTTTCCGGCTTTGGCTGTGTCGCCCGCCGACGTGCAAGATAGTGTCAGCCCTCACATGCTTATACTGGAGCACTTTACCACTCCGGCTTCGGGCGGCGCCCGAGAGGACCATGACCACACAACTTACGGAGGCATGGGCATGATTATTGGCATTGTATATGGCGACGAGCGTCCGGTTCAGCCGGCTGCCTGAGTAGCGAACAACCCCCTCAAGCTCGGAGCCTCCGAATCCGCCCACTAAGCCATCTCGGAAGCTCAAATATGCTTTAATAGCATATTATTGAGCTTCCGAGATGCCTTAGTGGGCGGATTCGGAGGCTCCGAGCTTGAGAGATTAGCGGGTCAGGGTGTTGACGGTTCAAACAGCAGCCTGGGCGTCGAGTTGTGCCCGGCAGACCTCAGAACACGTCTCTTTTTGGCTAGCGCAGGACTCGCAAATGAGCACCAACCGGTTGCAGCTTTTAAGCGCGCAATTTTCGTAATTGCTGGTTTTGCCCTGGCAGTGCACGCACGTGCCAATGTCTTTGGCGTGATCGCTAAATTTTAGGCCCTTGCGGCCGTCAAATACGTAAAGCGAACCTTCCCATAGACCTTCGTCGCCGTATGCTTCGCCGTACTTTACAATGCCGCCATCTATTTGGTAGACGTCGTTAAAGCCACGGTTTTTCATGAGTGTGCTTAAGATTTCGCAGCGGATGCCCGCTGTGCAATAGGTAACCACCGGCTTGTCTTTAATGTGGTCGTACTTGCCGCTTTCCAGCTCGTTGATAAAATCCCGGGTAGTGCGAGTGTCGGGCACCACCGCGTCCTTAAACTTGCCTACCTCGGCCTCGTAGGCGTTGCGGCCGTCAAAAAACACCACGTCGTTGCCGCGCTCGGCCACCAGCTGGTGCACTTGTGCCGGCTTAAGATGGGTGCCGCCGCCCACAATACCGCCTTCGTCGACTTTTATTTCGTCGGGCACGCCAAAACTGACAATTTCGTCGCGGACTCGGATGCTGAGCTTGGGGAAATCCTCCCGCGAGCCATCGGACCATTTAAACATGGTGTGTTTAAAGGGCATGAAAGACTTCATTTCTTTAACATAAGCTTTAAGATCGTCCAGGTCGCCACCAACCGTACCGTTAATGCCGTGCTTGGAAAGCAAAATCCGGCCCCGCAAATTGAGCCGCTCGCACAGAGCCTTTTGCCACAACCGCGCAACTTCGGGGTCGGCCAACGGCGTAAATTTGTAGTACAATATAATCTTTTGCATTATTAGTCTATTATATCATCAGACTAGCTCTAGCGTACACCACCAGATATTATGCATATCGAAGCACCGATCGAATCCCTCAGCGTTACCCATCCAAGTATGGCCACTCATCAAGCCACCCTTTGCACCCTAAGCGGCATCCGGGCAAATTTGCCTCCTGGGTCGATGGCAGGGATTGAACTAACTACCGCCACGATGTTTAGCGCGCTCGACCGGCCGGGTGAACAATTCCACGTGAGAGATCTCGTTTATGCACTGGTTGGGCTGGAGACCGAAAGTGCCGCTGCCTTTGCTAACCGACAAAAAGGAGTCCAAAAGATAATTAACGCTCTATGTGCTCAAGGGCTGGTGGCAAGGCTTGCTCCGTATTCTCGATTCGGGCCACAATCCCCCCAATCCTATCGCACAACCGAACAGCTCGAGACTACCTGCGCAGGCTACAATGCCTTTTACGCGGGAGTTCTAGAATATCGCAGGCCTGTGAACGAATACCGTGCCCTGGGCATGGCAGCGCTGGGATTCAGGCTCGATAGCCTGGACAGCGTTGAAGAGATGAGTAAGACCGTTGGCTTACATCCCGAATCTTTTCGCAACCGGGCACTCACCGCCTACGCAAATTTACACGGGACTTACGCATGGGCCGATCAAACGATTAATCGACTTATTAGGGAATTTTAGGGAACGACTTGAGCGCACGACAACATATATTGACATAACGTTGTAGATAAAGCAACATATTTTTATCTGTAAACTTGACATAAGTGCTATAATTACAACTAAACGTTAATTAAAGGAAAGGGCGACTCGTACCCATGGCATCACCAAAACAGACCTTCAGTGGTAGCACAGTTCGCCCTCGTGGCTCTGTTGCCAGCTCCTAAACTCTTCAATATTCTACAAAACTCACCTTATAATTCACCCTACTCCGAAACTTTAAAACTAATTTTATAAGCACGTCATATGTACTGCATTTGCCGTATAGACCGGTAGCCGGAGGCTGCCACCATGAAAACTCATCCCGCAATTCACGCCTTTTTTAGTTATATCAGCCGCTTTAAAGCCATTTTTTGGGTGACAGCGACGGTGTTTGCTTTGGCCGACATAGTACTGGCATTCATCCCCTGGCTTATCGGCCAGCTGACGCACGCCCTTACTATTCACCACAGCCAGATCTTTTTGTGGACCACGCTGCTTATTTTTGCCAGCGTGGGCCACGACGCCCTGTGGCGCGGCAGCGAATTTATGTATCTCAAGCTGTTGGTGCGCCGCGGGCACCGCTTTAACGACGACGTGTTTGCCGCCATTTTGCAGCAGCCGTACAGCTATTTTGTCGACAAATTTACGGGCAAAATAAGCAGCTACGCCAATAGCTTGGGCCGCGACTTCCGCGAACTTATGGACAACTTCCACTACAACTACGTCAACTTGGTGGTAGCCATGCCGCTTATTGCCGTTACCATGTTTACGGTTAATGTCTACACCGGCGTTATCTTTTTGGCGGCGCTATGCCTTATGTACGTTGCCGGGCGCAAGCTGGCGCGCATTGCCGCCGTGGCCGAACGCCAGCAGGCCGACGCCCGCTCCAACATGGAAGGTTACGTAGTAGACGCCATTGCCAACTTTGTAAGCGTTAAAGCCTTTGGCAACGAGCGCCGCGAGGCCAGGCACATTTACGAAAAGCGCGAGTCGCTCATTAAAATCGCCCAAGCGGCCTATTTTAAAGACATTTTGTTTTGGGGTGTTATGAGCCTGTTTGTGCGCTGGATTATCTGGCCCAGCACGTTTATCCTCAACGTCTACTTGTACGTCCACGGCCAGATCGGCTTGGCCCAAATGACGACCTTCTTAACCGCCATTGTGCTGTTTTCGGGCTTTATTTGGGAGGTTATATGGAACATATCGCAGCTTAACATTAAAGTTGCCAGTATCGAGGAAGCCTACCAGTATTTGTTTGGCACGCGCAACATTTTTACTGAGGCAGCGCCCAACCCCGTGGCCGCGCCCCTGCCTCCAGACTCGTTTAAACACTCGCTGGAACTACGCAAGCTATCGTTTGCCTACCCGGACAAGCCGGAGGTTAAGGTACTGCGCGACATTAACCTGCTTATTAAGCAGGGCGAAAAGATCGGTATTGTGGGGCCGAGCGGCGGGGGCAAATCAACGCTGCTTAAGCTGTTGCTAGGCTACTACCCCGTCGATGAAAAGCAGCTGCTTATCGATGGCCAGCCGGTCGACAATCGCCGGCTTACCAGCCTCACGGCTTATGTGCCGCAAGACACTGCCGTGTTCCATCGCCCCATCCGCGACAACATTGCCTACGGCAAGCCCGGGGCGACCAACGCTGAGATTATCGCGGCCGCCAAGCACGCCCAGGCCCACGAATTTATTACCGAGCTGGACAGCGGCTACGACACATTGGTGGGCGAACGCGGTATTAAGCTTTCCGGCGGTCAGCGCCAGCGTATTGCAGTGGCTAGGGCCATCCTTAAGGGTGCGCCGCTGCTGATGCTCGACGAAGCCACCAGTGCCCTGGATAGCGAAAGCGAAAAGCTCATCCAAGCCGCTTTGTGGGAGCTTATGAAAGGCCGCACGGCCATTGTCATCGCCCACCGCTTAAGCACCATCCAAAAAATGGACCGGATTGTGGTGCTCGAAGACGGTAAAATTACCGAGGAAGGCAACCATAAACAGCTCATTACTCATAAAGGCACCTACGCCACGCTTTGGGCTCACCAATCGGGCGGTTTTATAGAGGATTAAGCGTACAATAAAACAAATCATGGACACACCAACAACCCCCAAAGCGACCAGTAAAATCCTGGCCAAAGAAACCATAAAACTCTTTTATCACGCTATGACTGAGTTTAAGATATTACTCATCTTGTCTTTGGCATTGCCCATTGGCATGGTGCTGCTTTCTATTGGGGTACCCTACTACGCCGGCAAAGTGCTGGCCGGGATTATCCAGCACCGGCCGCTTACCACGCCGCTTATTTTGCTGGCGGTGGTGTCGTTTTTGGGAGTTGTCGGCAACCGTGTGGGCTTTGGGAGTTTGGTGACTTTGCAGGCCAAAACCATGACGCGCCTGCATACCATGGTGTTTAGCCGCTTGCTGCAGCGCAGCGTGGGGTTTCACTCCAACAACATTAGCGGCAAACTTATTTCCGACGCCATCGACTTTGTGGCCTCGTACCTAAACTTTGTAAACTCAGCCTACACCACCGGCGCAGCGTTTGCCGGCAGTGTTGTTATTGGCTTGGTTATTGTGTGGGTCAACTCCTGGCAGCTCGGCGCTTTTGTAACTGCTATTGTTACCGTGGTTATTTTCTGGGCCTGGTTAGACAGCCGGAAGCGTTCGGGGCTGCGCTCCCGGCGGCTTATTGCCAGCAAGCGGCTCACTGCCCACTTGTCCGACACACTCGTTAATACCCAAACTGTTAAAATGTTTAGCCGCGAAGAGTTTGAGATTGCTCGCAACGCCTCACTTAACGCCGCCCTCGAAAAGCTGCGCATCCACGACTGGAATTACAGCGGGCGCAGCGCCAGCAACCGCATTGGCGCGTTGCTCGTTATGCAGTTCTTCATGATCCTGCTTATCATCCATCTTACGCGGCGCGACCCGGCAACGCTGGCCACGGGTATTTTTGCGTTTACCTACACCCTTACGCTGTCTAACCGATTGTTTGAAATCAACACAATTACCCGGCAAATCGAAGAATCGTTTTTGCAATCCTCACCCATGGCGGCTATGCTGCGCGAACCTGTGGAGGTGCAGAACCAGCGTGGTGCCAAAAAGCTGGTTGTTACCCGCGGTGCGGTAGATGTGAGCGACGTGGCTTTTGCCTATGCCGAAACTTCCGGCGAGGCTGCCGTGTTCCGTGATCTGTCGCTGCAGATTGCGCCGGGCGAAAAAATCGGCCTTGTGGGCCCGAGTGGCGGTGGCAAATCAACCCTCACCCGCTTGCTGCTGCGCTTCGATGATATCCAGCAAGGCAGCATTGCCATAGACGGGCAAAATATTGCCGAGGTAACCCAAAGCAGCTTGCGCCAGGCCATTGCTTACGTGCCGCAGGAGCCGCTGCTGTTCCACCGCAGCATCCGCGAAAATATTGCCTACGGCCGGCCCAATGCTACCGAAGCCGAGGTTATCGGCGCAGCCAAAAAGGCCAACGCCCATGAGTTTATCTTGGGCCTTTCTAAGGGCTACGACACCATCGTAGGCGAACGCGGCGTTAAGCTCAGCGGCGGCCAGCGGCAACGCGTGGCCATTGCCCGGGCCATTTTAAAGGATGCGCCCATTTTAGTGCTCGACGAAGCCACCAGCGCCCTCGATTCCGAGAGCGAGGGACTCATACAGGGCGCCCTGTGGGAGCTCATGGAAAAGCGCACGGCTATTGTCATTGCCCACCGCTTAAGCACCATCCAAAAAATGGACCGCATTATTGTGTTACACGAGGGCACCATTGTCGAGGAGGGCAGCCACAAGCAGTTATTAAAGCAAAAAGGGTTGTATGCGCGGTTGTGGTCGCATCAATCTGGCGGATTTATAGAGGAGTAACATGTCGATTGGCCTAAGAACACTACGCGTCTACACTACCTACTGGCGCCGCCACCCGTTTTTGTTTATGGGTGCGCTGGGGATGGGGCCGGCCTATATCTTACAGGCCGTTGCTTTTCCGTTGTTTTTGGCAAAAGCACTTGGCCAGCTCATTAATCACGTGCCGGTTAACAGTAGTTATCTGTGGCTGGCTGGGCTATCATTGTTGGGCGGCGCGATTATAAGCTACTTTGCCGACCACTACTGCAACATGCGCCTTACCACCCTGGCCACTACCGACCTCTACAATACCAACCTGCAGCACCTTATGCGCCAGGAGTACGGCTTTTTTGCCGACACCTTTGGCGGGTCGCTGGTAGCGCAGGCGAACCGGTTTGCCAAAAGCTACGAAACTTTTAGCAACGTAGTATTTTTGGACACCCTCGGCCTGTTGTCTGGCGTGCTCGCTTCCCTGGCGGTGATGGTGTATTACAGCGCGCCGATCGGGCTGCTGGCGGCTGGGCTATGGCTGGTTTCGATAGCGGTTATTGTTGCCCTAGGTATCCGGCGTATGCCCATTAGGCGCCGTGCAGTGGCGCTGGAAAGCCAACAAACGGGCGAGCTAGCCGACATTGTAAGCAACGCCATAACCGTTAAAACCTTTGCTCAAGAAACTACTGAGCGCGCCCGCTATAGCGCCATTAATACTCTTCGGGCGGCAGGCTTTCATCGCAGCTGGAGCGTGGCCGTACGCAACGAGCTGGCCATTAGCCTTATGTGTGCGGTGTTGCAGTTAACCGTATTTATTGGCGGCATCCAGGCGGTGCTCCACGGCGCACTGAGCATTGCCACATTCCTGCTGTTCCAGCTGTATATTGTGCGCGTTATTACCAGCCTGCAGCAGGCAATTACCACCGTCCGTATGTTTGAAGGCTTGCTGGGCGATGCCCACGAAATGACCGAATTACTAGAGCGCACCCCCGCTCTGCAAGACCCCTTAGACCCCGAACGCTGCCGTATTACTGCCGGCGCCATTACCTTGCAAGACGTCAGTTTTGACTACGCCAAGCAGGCAGGCAAAAAAGCCGCGCTGCTCAACCACTTTAATTTGGATATTAAACCGGGCGAAAAAATCGGCCTAGTCGGCCCCAGCGGCGGCGGCAAAACCACGCTTACTAAACTGCTGCTGCGCTTTGTTGACGTGCAAGGCGGCGCCATACTGCTCGATGGCCAGGATATCCGTAATATTACCCAACACGACCTGCACCAACACATTGCCTACGTGCCGCAGGAGCCGCTGCTGTTTCACCGCAGCATCAAAGAAAACATTCGCTACGGCAATCCTAAAGCAAGCGATGCCGAAGTTATACGCGTTGCTAAGCTCGCTCATGCCCACGAATTTATCACCCACCTGCCCGGCGGCTACGACACCTTAGTAGGCGAACGCGGCATCAAGCTGAGCGGTGGCCAACGCCAGCGTATTGCCATTGCTAGGGCCATGATCGTTACCGGTGCGCCCATTTTAGTGCTCGACGAAGCCACCAGCGCCCTGGATAGCGAAAGCGAGCAATACATCCAAGATAGTTTGTGGCGCCTTATGCAAGACAAAACAGCCATTGTCATTGCCCACCGCTTAAGCACCATCCAAAAAATGGACCGCATTATTGTGCTTAACGAAGGCAACATTGTCGAGGAGGGCAACCATAAACAACTCCTCAAGCAACAAGGGCTGTACGCCAAACTGTGGTCACACCAGTCCGGCGGATTTATAGAAGAATAGGCGGCACGGTCTACGGCTGCGACGCGTGGACGTGGTCACGCTTAACTTTTTGCCATTCGCGCCATACCAGCCAAATGATCGCTGCGTCAAGCACGGTCAAGAATGCCATGGCATACGTTGGCTGCACAACCATGAGATACAATTGGTACACCAAAAACAGGGTGAGTGCGACCAACGCCCACGGGTAAGCCCAGAACCTTTGCAGCAGCAGCGCGGTTACGAGCGCCACTTTTACAATGCCGTGCGTCAGCAAAAAGAGCGCCGCAAAGCCGGTGTGCCCGGTGGCCAGCTCGTTGCCGTAGTGCAGAATATGGGTGGAGACAAAATCGTGCGGGTCCTTAGCGAGTTCATTTTCGGTTAAAAAGCGCGTCAGACTGTTGATGGTGGCGGGCGAGAGGAGCAAAATAAGTAAACCGCCGACCAGTTCTAGCACGCCGTCGATGCCCTTAATAATAATGCCTATTTCGTAGGTTTTATCGAGCAGAGTTTGCGGGTGGAACCATGGACTTTTGGGTTTATCGGCAGGTGTTTGCATACACCTACTATACAGTAGTAAGTAAAAAATCCGCCTGGCTTCAGGCGGATTTTTTGGCGGCTATAAACCGGGGTACTATTCTTTCTTGTCGGCTTCGGCAGCAGCTTTGGCGTCGCCTTCGGCGGGTGCTTCGCCAGCTTCAGCGGCTTCGACGGCAGGAGCTTCTTCTTCGGCGTCACCACCAGCGGCGTCGTTGGCAGCTTGCAGGGCGCTCGGTTCAAAGACAGCGGCCAGCGGGTGGGCTGGGTCGGTTTTAACGGTTACACCGGCAGGCACAATGAGGTCGGCCACGCTGGCGTGGTCGCCCACTTCTACCAGCTTTTCGCCGTCAAAGTACAAAACATCGGGCATGTCTTTAAGCAAAGCTTCGACCTCGACCGATTCGAGCTGGTGCAGCACGACCAAGCCGGCACGTTCGGCTGGTGTGGCCTCGTTGCCTTCGGCAAACTGGATGCGTACGGGGATCTCGGCGTCGGCTTTTTCATTAGCTTTAACCGAATTAAATACCACGTGGCGGATAAGGTGCTTTTTAGGGTCAAAGTCCACCGCCTTAATGAGGGCGGTGTATTGCACGCCGCCGGCCTTAAGACTAACCGGGTGGTGCTTGCCAGCGGTCTGGTACACCTTGAGCATATCGATGTAGGTGGCGGTTACGTGCACCGACTCTTTGCCGTGGTCGTGAATAACAGCGGGCACCAGGCCTTGGTCACGAAGGCGTTTGACGGCCTTACCGGTTATTTCGCGTTTTTCAAGATCGAGCGTTATGTCCTGCACAGAGTTCCTCCTTAGTTCAACAAAATCCCATCTGTTATAGTATACAACACTTATGGCTCTCTTGGGGGATTTTTGTGGCTTAGATGGTTTAGTTTGCTGCGGGGTATTTGTCTATTTTCTAGTTGGCCACGATCGTCACCGTCATGAGCAAGTTATAAGAACCAGAGGGCTGTAACTCCGGTACCTTCTGAGATAACGAAATGCTGGCTATATCCCAAAAACAGTTTGTGGCGGCGCTTACTGAGGCATTTGCCAGCGTAATGCTATCGGCGACCGCCTGACTAAACGCACTCGCCGTACCTTTAGTAAGCCCGGTAGTGGCACACCCTGACTGCGGCGTGATCGTGCTGGCAGAGGGATCGACACTTAACTGCCCTGGGAGGGTATCGGCGTCAGCACCATCGGCACAACCAGCGGTACCACCCGACGGATCGTTAAAATCATAGGTCGCTCCGCCTGACGACCAGCTGCCAGCCGCTCCCGCGGTGGCAGCGATGGATAAAGACCACCCTGGCGTTAGGGTTGTGTTATTAACCCGAATCTTTTGCGCGGTAACGCCAAGAGTACCGGTGGTGGTTTGGCACAGGCCGCTCGCAGCAGTAGCTGACATCGATAACGAGGGCGATGCGACGGTTACGCCGCTGGCATCGACAACATCCACGCTCAGCGCCCCGGCCGCCGGGACGAAAGCGTTATAGGCGAAGCTAGCCGCCCAGCCGACCTTGGTAGCAGTACTGGTCTCTGGCGATACACCGCCACTCTCTGTTGAACTCCACGTGAGGTTGGTGCCGTCGAAAGTAATCTTTTTAGTAAACAAATCATTCTGACCGTCAACGGTTGTGTAAGTCGCCTCTGCGAGGTTAAACGGATTGCGCGCTAGATACATGGCACCG
>Ga0207661_10000095_pt1 | contig 56458 bp, 59 predicted proteins | sample KBSC713LmetaG_FD_184337 | JGI IMG/M metagenome (GOLD analysis project Ga0207661, IMG submission 184337) | Corn rhizosphere microbial communities from Kellogg Biological Station, Michigan, USA - KBS C7.1-3L metaG (SPAdes) (version 2) | ecosystem: Host-associated > Plants > Roots > Rhizosphere ...
TAGCGATCACTGGAGCCTAGGCGGGAACACCGCTGACAGACGGATGCCATAGGGGTTCGACGTATCGATCGGGCTTTGGGCGAATCTGAACTGCTTTAGCTGGTTCTTCCAACGCCGCATCCAGTCGAGCGCAGAGTCCGCAAAAAGAAACGTGTAGCGGGCCAGTGCTCTCTTCTGGATGTCCTCAGGCGCGCAGTCAGCGAGAACAGGCGCGGCTAAAAGCATCAAGGTGCAGTGCCGCGCCTTTCCAGCAGGATCGATCATCGTCCGGCCACCTTAGGAAGAACGCCATCTGAAAGATCGCCTGCGTGGGCGGGATCTTGCGGGGCCGAGACTCCGCAGGAGTCACTGTGTCTTCGCAGAAGGCACCCGACTGATGGCTCTACGCAAAAAGAAAGACAGCGGCCCCGAGGAGCCGCGACGCCCTCGCGGGCGGCGCGCGCCGATCATCGAGCTGAATGACGTCACCAAGGTCTACCCGGGCGGCCACATGGCGCTGGACCGGGTCAACCTCTCGATCGGCCGCGGCGAGTTCGTCTTCCTCGTCGGCCCGACCGGCTGCGGCAAGTCGACGCTGATCAAGATGCTGATCCGCGAGCTCGGGACGACCGAAGGCTCAGTCAAGATCGCCGGCCGCGACATCGGCAAGCTGCCGGAGAAGAAGATCCCGCAGCTGCGCCGCAACATCGGCACCGTCTTCCAGGACTTCAAGCTCCTTCCCGACCGCACCGTCTACGACAACGTCGCCTATGCCCTGCAGGTGATCGGCGCCAGCCGCGCCGAAATCCGCGAGCAGGTGCCGCAGACGCTGCGCCTGGTCGGCCTCTCGACCAAGCTCAACAACTACCCGGACGAGCTCTCCGGCGGCGAGCAGCAGCGCGTCTCCGTCGCCCGCGCCTTCGTCAACCACCCGCCGCTGCTGCTGGCCGACGAGCCGAGCGGAAACCTCGACCCGGTCACCTCGATCGGGATCATGCAGCTGCTCTACCGGATCAACAAGACCGGGACCACGGTCGTCGTCGTCACCCACGACCGCGAGATGGTGGACAACATGCAGCGCCGGGTGATCGAGCTCTTCGAGGGCCGCGTTGTCCGCGACGAGGTCTCCGGCGGCTACACCGAGGAGTCGACGACCGAATTCGGCCTGCGGATGCAGGCCGAGATGGGCGTCGGGGCCGAAGGCGAGCCACGCACCAACGGCCACTCCGACCACGACCACCTGGGCTGAGGCGATGGGACGACTGATCTTCTTCTTCCAGGAGGCCCTGCGCGCGCTGAAGCGCAACGGCGCCCCCAGCCTGGCGGCGATCGTGACCACGGTCGTCACCGTCGTCCTGCTCGGGATGCTGATCCCGATCTTCCAGACCGCCCAGGGCAAGAGCGAGGAAGTGCGCGACCAGCTGAACGTCCAGTACGAGCTCTACGACGACGCGACCAAAGCCGAAATCGCCTCACTGAAAGGGAAGCTGGAAGCGATCCCGCACGTCGCCGAAGTCACCTTCATCGGCAAGGACGAAGCACTGGCGACGCTGAAGAGCGAACTGAAGGACGACTCGATCGTCGAAGAGCTGCACGTCAACCCGCTGCCCAACAGCTTCGAAGTCAAAGCCGACGACGCCGCCAACCTGCCCTCGATCCGCGCCGCCGTCTATCCGCAGGGTCCACAGGGGGAACCGATCTCCTCGATCATCGTCAAACCGTTCGACCGCCAGCAGTCCTCGGCGAAGATCGAGCAGGTGACGAGCGCGCTGAAGATCGTCCTCACGGTGATCACGGCGCTGCTGGTGCTGGCCTCGCTGATGCTGGTCGGGAACACGATCCGGCTCTCGATCTACACCCGCCGCCGCGAGGTCGAGGTGATGCGCCTCGTCGGCGCCACCCGCTGGTTCATCCGCTGGCCGTTCATGATCGAGGGGGTGGTCGTCGGCTTCGTCGGCGGCCTGCTGGCCATACTGATCCTGTGGCTGGGCAAGATCACCGTCGTCGACCCGCTGAGCAGCTCGATCAGCGTCCTTTCGGCGCAGAACAACTCGACCTTGGGCTTCCCGGTCCTGGTCGCGATCCTCTTCGCCGCCTCGATCGTCGTCTCGACGATCGGCTCGGGCGTGACGCTGCGGCGCTTCCTCAAGGTCTGAGGCCGGCGTGAGCAGGCGCGGGGCCGTGGCCTTCGCGGTGGCGCTGGTGGCCGTCGCGGCCGCCGGTCTCTGGCTGGGCGGGCACCCGAACTCGCTGCCGGCACCGCTGCGCGACGCCTTCGTCGAGGAAACCGGCGGGCTGACCGCGGAAGCGGCGGAAGCGATCGAAGGCAGCTACTACCGCTCGGTCGGCGGCGAGGAGCTCAGCAACGCCTCCCTGCAGGGGATGGTGAGGCGGCTGCGCCAGAGCAACAGGGAGGATCGCTACTCCGAATACTTCTCCCCGGAAGCGCTGGAAAGCTTCAACGAACAGATCGAAGGGCACTTCTCGGGGATCGGGGTCGAAATCAAACGGGTTAAGGCCGGCTCGGAAATCGTCAAGGTCTTCCGCGGCTCCCCGGCTGAAGCGGCCGGCCTGGAAGCGGGGGACACGCTGGTCTCGGTCGAAGGGAATCCGATCGGCAAGCGCGACTCGGCCGAAATCCGCGACGAAGTCGTCGGGCCGGAAGGGACCCAGGTGACGCTCGGCGTCCGCGAGGGCAAAACCGGCAAGACGAGGGAGCTGACGATCACCCGGGCGCAGGTCTCGTTCCCCAACGTCGGCAGCAGCATCGAGAAGGTACGCGGGAAGACGCTCGGCTACGTCCGCATGCTCAGCTTCAGCGAAGCCGCCCACGCCCAGCTCGCGCGCGGGGTCGAGAAGGTGGAACGGGAAGGCGCGGAAGGCATCGTCCTCGACCTTCGCCACAACCCCGGCGGCCTGCTCGACGAGGCGGTTCTCAGCGCCAACGTGTTCCTGCCGAAGGGCGAAGTGGTGGTGAGGACGCGCTCGCGGACCCAGGGCGACAGCGTCCACAAGACTCCCGGAGACCCGATCTCGGATCTTCCCGTGGTCGTCCTGATCGACGGGGGCAGCGCCTCGGCGGCGGAGATCCTCACCGCGGCGCTGGCCGACGACGCCGGCTCGACCGTGGTCGGCACCCGCTCCTACGGGAAGGGCCTCTTCCAGGAGGAGCAGGACCTCGCCAACGGCGGCGCCCTGAAGCTCTCGGTCGGCGAGTTCTTCACCCCGGAAGGGGTGAACCTGGCGAAGAGCCACGGCATCCACCCCGACGTCAAGGTCGCCGACGATCCGAAGACGAAAGCCGACGAGGCCAGGGAGCGCGCCCTCGGCGTGCTCGCCGGCCAGGTCGGCGGCTGATGCCGGCGCGGGATACGGTCGAAAAGCTGCTGAAGGACGAGCTCGGGTTCCGCGGCTTCCGGCCCACGGTCGAGGGGGAAGCGCGGGAAGCGGCGAAGTGGGCGGAGCGGGAGAGCGGTCCGCGGCGCGACCTCACCGCGCTCGCGACCTTCACCGTCGACCCGGCGACCGCGCGCGACTTCGACGACGCCGTTTCCGCCCAGCGCGAGGGGGACGGGGCCCGGGTCTGGATCCACATCGCCGACGTCGCCGCCCACGTCAAGCCGGGCTCCCTCCTCGACCAGGAGGCGCGGCGGCGCGGCAACAGCACCTACGTCCCCGGCACGGTCGAGCCGATGCTGCCCCACGCGCTCTCCAGCGAAGCCTGCAGCCTGGCCCCCGGCGTGGAGCGGCTGGCGGTGACGACCGAGATCGAGCTGGGGCCGGGGATGAGGCCGCGGAATGCGCGCTTCTACCGCAGCCGGATCCGCTCCGACGCCCGCCTCGACTACGACCAGCTCGACCGGATCTTCGCCGGCCGCGGGCAGCCACCGACCGAGGTGGCCGAACCGCTCGCCGCCGCCCGCGAAGTCGCAGCCGGCCTCGGCGAGCACCGCGGCAGCAGCAGTCTCGACGTCGAATCGCGCGAGCCGGAGTTCGAGTTCGACGCCGCGGGGAACGTCGTCGCCGCCCACGCGGTCGCCCAGACCGAGGCACACCGGTTGATCGAGCGGCTGATGATCCTCAACAACGAGCAGGTCGCCCAGCTGCTGGAGCGGGAGCGGGTGCCGGCGGTCTACCGCGTCCACGCCCCGCCCGACGCGGCGCGGGTCGAGCGCCTGCTCGAGCAGCTTTCGGCGCTCGGCGTCCCGACGCCGCCGCTTGGGCGGGGTCTCTCGCCGCAGGAGGCCGGCCACCTCGCCGCCGAAGCGAGCCGGCTGGTGCGGCGCGAGGCCGCCCGACGCGGGCACGGCCAGGAGGCGTATACCTCGCTCGTGCTCAGATCCCTGAAGCAGGCCTACTACAGCGAGCGGAACATCGGCCACGCCGGCCTCGGCAGCCAGGCCTACTGCCACTTCACCTCGCCGATCCGGCGCTACCCCGACCTCGTCTGCCACCGGGCGCTGCTGGCGCTGCTCGGCGAGGGGGAGGAGGCGCCGACGCTGGCCCAGGCGCGGGACGCCGCCGCCGACTGCTCGGCGCGGGAGCGCGAGTCGCTGCAGATCGAGCGCCACGCCGACGACGTCTGCGCCGCCTACCTGCTGGAACGGGAGCTGGGCGAGCGGGGGCTCGACGCGGTCTTCGAGGGCGAGGTCTCCGGGGTGATCCGCTCCGCCGCCTTCGTCTCCTTCGGCGGTGAGCTCGGCGACGTCTACGAGGGGATGTTGCCGGCGCGGCGTCTGCCCGGCGAGTACTACAAGCTCGACGAGGCCGAGGTGGCGCTGGTCGGGCGCGAGTCGGGGGCGCGGGTGCGGCTCGGCGATCCGATATCCGTCCGCGTCGCCGGGGTCGACGCGCCGCGGGGCCGGGCGGAGCTGGAGCCCGTGGGAAAGCCTGGCTGAGCGATGTCGAAGAAGCAAAAGAAGAAACGGGAGCCGGCCTCCGGCGACGTCGTCACGAACCGCCGCGCCCGGCACAAATTCGAGTGGGTCGAGAAGATGGAGGCGGGGATCGTCCTGCAAGGCTCCGAGGTGAAGGCGCTGCGCAGCGGCAAGGCGCAGATGACCGACGCCTACGCGGTCGTCGACGGGGGCGAGGTTTGGCTCCGCAAGCTGCATATCCCGCCCTACGAGTACTCCGCCGTCGACGCCCACGCGGCCGAGCGGCCGCGCAAGCTGCTGCTGCACAAGGAGGAGATCGAGCGCCTGGTCGGTAAAACCGCCCAGAAAGGCCTGACGCTGATTCCCACCAGGATCTATTTCAAAGGGCCGCGGGCAAAGGTGGAGCTGGCTTTAGCGCGAAACAAGGAGGGTCGAGACCGGCGGCGGGAGATCGCCGACCGGGACGTCCGCCGAGAGGTCGAGCGCGAGTTCAAGGGAAGGATGCGTTGAGGTTGAAACTGCCGAAGCACATGCAAGGATGCAGGGCGATGCGGACCCGGAAGAGAATCCCCGCCGCCGTCGCTGGGATGATCGCGGTGCTCATGGTGGCCCCTGCGCAGGCCGGCGCCGACTCCTTTCCGGAAAAGGCGAGCGACTACGTCAGCGAAAACACCGCTTACTTCGTCGGCGCTCTGCTGGCGGCGATCCTGCTGCTGCTGCTGATCGTGCGGATCAGCCAGCGCCGCGCGAAGGAGAAGGAACAGAAGCAGGCTGCGGGCCCACCCGCCGCCGCTGCGGGCAACCCGCAGACCCCGCCGCCCGCCGCGCCTCCCGCGCCCGGCGCGCCTCCGACTCAGGAGACGACGGCGATGCCGGCGCCAGCGGCCGTCGCCGCCGCGCCAGCTCCCGCGCCCGCCGCTGTGCCCGGCCAGTCGACGCCGCCTCCCGGCGTCTCGACCCCGCCCCCGGTCGCGGGACAGGCCCCGACCGGCGAGTCCTCCAAAGACCGCAAGCGGCGCCAGCGCGCCGAACAGCAGCAGAAACGGCTGCAGATGCGCGAAGCCCGCAAGGCCGAGCTGCAGCGCCGCAAGGAAGAGCGGGCGCAGCGCAAGGCACAGAAGCGCGGCGGTGCGGCCCCCGCGCCGCCTGCGGCGGCTGAAGGCCCCGCAGCTGCGGCCGCTGCGGCGCCGGCGGCGCCGAAGGAGCGCAAGTTCTTCGGGATCAAGATCGGGACCGGCAAGCAGAAGCGCGAGGCGGCGCTGGCCGAGCAGCGGCTGGCGGCGGCACGCGAAGCGAACGAACGCGCCGTGGCCGAAGCCCAGGCGACCGGCCAGGTGCCGCCCTCCGGACAGCTGCCGCCCTGGGAGGAGGGGACGACCCCGCAGCCGCAGGCCGGCGGCCTCACCGCCGTCCCCTCGGTTCCGCCTCCACCCGTGCCCGGCGGCACGCCCGCCCCGGGCGACTACGACCCCCGCGCCGCCGAACAGCGGGTGCGCGACCGGGTCGAGGAGGTCCGCGCCGAGACCCAGCGGATCGGCGCCCAGGCAGACCAGCAGGTAGGGGCGCCGCCGATCCAGGACGCGCAGGCAGGAGCCCCGCAGGGCGCGCCGGCGTCGCCCGTCGACCTTCGCACCGCCGAGCAGCGCCTCGAGGACGAACGCCAGGCGCGCGAGCGGGCGATGAAAGAGGCCGAGGAGCGCCTGCGCCAGATTGAGGAGCGGACCAAAGCCGCCGAAGAACGCGCTGCCGATGCCCAGCGGCTGGAGCAGCGCCGCGCCGAGGAGGAAGCCCAGGAGCGCCGCCTCGAGGAGATGCGCCGCAGCGTCGCCGAAGCCGAAGAGCGGGCGCGCGAGGCAGAGCGAAGGGCCGCCGAGGCCGAGCAGAACGTGGTGCGCTCGGTGCAGGGAGGCCCGGCCGCGCCGGTGCCGCCCCCGCCCGTCGCCCCCGAGCCGCAGCAGACCTTGGCGCCGCCGACCCCGCCGCCTCCGCCGGCCCAGTCGTTCTCTCCGCCGACGCCGCCTCCGACCCCCGCCGACACCCAGTCCTTTCCGGCGACCCCGCCGCCGCCGGTCGAGTCCTTCTCTCCGCCGACGCCGCCTCCGCCGCCGGCTGAGTCATTCGCGCCGCCGACCGCTCCGCCACCGCCTCAGCCTCCGGCGGCCGAGCCCCCCGCGCCCCCGAGCTTCGGTGCCCCTGCGGGCGGCGAGCAGGTCAACCTCAACACGATCACCTTCGAGCAGCTGCGGGAGCAGAACCTCTCGGTGACCCAGGCGACCCGCCTGCTTGCCCACCGCGAGCGCCTCGGCGGCTTCAAATCGGTCGACGACCTCGACCAGGTCGCGGGATTCCCGCAGGAGCTGCTGGACGATTTGAAGACCCGGTCCACGGTTTAGGGAACCGGGAGAGGGTTCGGCGGGCAACAGCGGGGAGGGCCCGGCGAACCCCTCTCCCGGTTCCGTCAATCGTCTTCGTACTTCTCCAGCAGCTTCAGCCAGACCTCGCTTCGGCTCGGGTAGGGAGCGATTGCGTGCCTTAGTTTGGAGAGGGGGATTTCGCCGACGATCGCGACGGTCGCCGCTTGGAGAAAGTCGGCGGTCTCGAAGCCGGTGAAGGTGGCGCCGACGATCGTTTGCTTGGCCTGGTCGATCACCAGCCGGCAGGTGCCGCCCGTGTCCTTGCCCTGGAAGCTGGCGCCGGGCGTGCCGTCGGTGGGCGCGTCGACGGCGCGGGCTTCAATCCCGGCTTCCCGCGCCTGCTTCAGCGTCTTGCCGGCGGCTGCGACCTGGGGATCGGTGAAGGTGACGCGGGGGGAGCCGATCGTTTCCGCGACCGCCTCCGTCTCGCGCCCGAGCAGGTTCTCGGCGGCGACCCAGGCGTGGTACTTGCCCATATGGGTGAAGAGGGCGCGGCCGTTGACGTCGCCGATCGCGTACAGCCACTCGCGGCCGCCGACCCGCATCTGCCTGTCGGTCTCGAGGAAGCCGTGCTCGTCCGACTCGACGTCCGCAGCCTCGAGGTCGAGGTCGATCGTGTGGGGGGTGCGGCCGACGGCGATCAGGATCTCGGCCGCCTCGATCATCTCGCCGCCCTCGAGGCAGGCGACGATGCCGCGGCCGTCTTCGCCGGCAGCGACGCTCTCGAGTTTGGAGCCGCTGCGGACGTCGACCCCGAACCGCTCCCGCAGCGCCTCGGCGACTTCCTCGCCGGCAAACGGTTCCTCGCGCGAGAGCAGGTGCTCACCGCCCTCGATCAGGGTCACCTCGCTGCCGAGGCTCGCCCAGGCCTGTGCGAGCTCGCTGCCGACGGGGCCGCCGCCGAGCACGACCATGCTCTCGGGCAGCAGCTTCGCGGTGGTGGCGTTGCGGTTGTTCCAGGGGTCGATCTCGTCGAGCCCCTCGATCGGCGGCATCGCAGCCTTGCTGCCGGTGGCGACGACCACCGCCTTCTCGGCGATCAGGGTGTTCTCGTCGACGGCGATCCGCCGCTCGCCGACGAAACGGGCGCTGCCGCGGATCAGGTCGATGTCGCGTTCTTCCAGCCAGGGCAGCTGCCCGGAGTCGTCCTGGTCGTGGATCACCTCGTCGCGGCGGCTGAGGACCGCCGGCGTCTCCAGCTCCCCGTGGCCGGTGGGGACGCCGGGGATCCGCTTCGCCTCGGCCAGCACGTCGGCCGGGCGCAGCAGCGCCTTCGAGGGCATGCAGGCGTAGTAGGAGCATTCGCCGCCGATCAGGTCGCGCTCGACGATCGCCACCTTCCAGCCGGCGTCGGCGAGGCGGCCGGCGCAGACCTCGCCCGCGGGTCCGGCGCCGAGGACGATCGCGTCGTAGCTTTGCTCGCTCACGCGGCCCATCATCACAGGCCGGGCGCGCCGACGCCGTACAATTGGAGGGCATTCCCAAGCACGGGGGCGACAGGCTTCGACGTGGTCGACTCGTGCGAACGGTTGCAGGTCGAGGTTGCTGGTGGCCTCGTTAAACCCCAGCACAAACCAATACGTGCGGACCATGAGTTCGCCCTCGCCGCTTAGTTAGAAGCTAAGCGCTGTGAGAGTCGGTCCTCCCTCGCCCACGGGGAGGGGCACCGGCTTCAGAAGTGGGCTCACCCAGGCGGACCGCCCTGACCGCCAGGGAACATCGAAGGGGCTTTATCTCCCGCAGTGCCCGCTGGCGCGGACCCCGGGAGACGAGAATCAAGCGCCAGCTAAACCTGTAGACACCCTCGCACCGCGTCCGCGGATCCGAGTTCGAATCTCGGCGCCTCCATCAAGCAGACCGAAACTCCGGCCCCGGGTCGGGGTTCCGGTCCATGCGGATCGCGGCGGGGCGGTCCTTCTTTTCGATGCGAATTCCCTCAGCTTCCAACCCGCTCCTGCACTGGGATCCCGCCGCTGCCGATCCGGCCCAGCGACGCATCCACCCGATCCTCCGCGGCGCCGTCCTCGAACGCGACGGCTGGAGCTGCGCCTACTGCGGGACCGAGACCGCCGAGGTGGATCACGTGGCTCCCCGGGCTCGCGGTGGCGCCACCACCCCGACGAACCTCGTCGCCGCCTGCCGAAGCTGCAACAAGGCCAAGGGCTTGCGGACGCCGAAGGAGTGGCGGCTGGACAAGGAGCTGGAGCGGATCCGCAGGCAGGCGGTCAGCCGACCGCGGCGGCGAGCTGTCGCCATGGCTCGACGCTCCAGAAGCGGCGGGCGAGACCGGAGGTCGAGGGCATGACCCAGACCTGGGCGGCTCCGAGTGCCTCTGGCTGGCGGCGATGGAGAGGCTGATCGGCGCCGGCACCCGCAGCACGATGGGCACGGTCGAGCAGATCGCCGCGAAGCTCGCCTAGCCTAGGTCGCCCATGGCGATCGCGACCGCAACCTCGCTCGACGTCTACGTCGGCGGCAGGCACCTCTTCGAGGACGTCTCCTTCAAGCTCGAGCCGCGCGAACGGATGACGCTCTCCGGCCGCAACGGGGCCGGCAAGTCGACCCTGCTGCGGGTGCTGGCCGGCGAGCTGGCGCCGGACTCGGGCTCGCTGACGATCCAGCGGGGGGCGCGGGTGGCGCTGCACGACCAGCGGCCGCCGCGGGAATCGCGGATGACACTCGGCGAGTACGTCTTCTCCGGCCGCACCGACATGCTCGAGACCGAGGCCGAGCTGGAGCGGCTGGAGGGGGAGATGGGGGGAGAGGCGGGCGAGGAGACGATGCGCGCCTACGCCGCCGCCCAGCAGCGGCTCGAAGCCGGCGGCGGCTACCGCTGGCGCGACGACGTCCTCGCCGTCCTCCGCGGGCTCGGCTTCGAGGCCGAGCAGGCCGGGCGCCCGCTCCATACCTTCTCCGGCGGCGAGCTGACCCGCGCCTCGCTCGCCCGCGCCCTCGCCACCCGCCCCGACCTGCTGCTGCTCGACGAGCCGACGAACCACCTCGACATCCCCTCGCTGGAGTGGCTCGAGCGCTACCTGGTCGACCTCGACGCCGCCGTCGTCCTCGTCGCCCACGACCGCTGGTTCCTGGAGGCGGTCGGGACCTCGGTGCTGGAGCTGGAGGCCGGCCGCGCCCGCTTCTTCGCCGGCCCCTGGCACGCCTGGCGCCAGGAGCAGGCGGTGCGGCAGATCGCCCTCGGCAAAGCGATCGAGCGGCAGCAGGCGGAGATCGAGCGGATGGAGCGCTTCGTCGAGCGCTTCCGCTACAAGGCGACGAAGGCGCGGCAGGCGCAGTCGCGGGTGAAGATGATCGAGAAAGCCAAGCGCGAGGGGCCGGCGAGCGAAAAGCGCGACAACCGCCAGCTGCGCTTCCACTTCAAGCCGCCCGAGCGACCGGGACGGGTGGTCCTGAAACTGGTCAACGGCAAGCTCGAGGTGCCGGGGCGGACTCTGCTCGAGGGCGCGAACTTGGAAATCGAGCGCGAGGAACACGTGGTCCTGGTCGGGCCGAACGGGGCCGGCAAGACGACCCTGATCGAGACCCTCGCCGGCGACCGCGAGCCGGCCGGCGGCAGCGTCCGCACCGGCCACAACGTCAAGATCGGGTACCTCTCCCAGCATGCCGAGACCGCGGCCGGCGGCGGCACCGTGCTCGACGCGGCGAAGCGGGAGACGGGGCTGACCGAGAACCAGGCCCGCGCTCTGCTCGGCGGCTTCCTCTTCTCCGGGGCGGAGGTGGAGAAGCAGCTCTCAGACATCTCCGGCGGCGAGCAGCGGCGCCTCTCGCTGGCGATCCTCGTCGCCTCCGGCGCCAACGTCCTCGTCCTCGACGAGCCCACCAACCACCTCGACATCGAGAGCCGCGAGGCGCTCGAGGACGCGCTGACCGAGTTCGAGGGCGCGGTCCTGCTCGTCTCCCATGATCGGGCGCTGCTGGAGGCGGTCGGCAGCCGCACCCTCGTCTGCGAGGGCGGCCGCCTGGAGAGCCATCCGAGCGGCTGGGCGGAGTATCAGCGGCGGCGCGACGAGCGGGAATCCGAGGCCGAGGCTGCGGCGAAGCCCCCCGGCGGCGCCAAGAAGTACAGCGCCACGAAGCCGGCCCAGAAAGCCGCTCGCAGGGCGGCGAAGCTGGAGGACCGGATCGAGCGCGCCGAGGCGAAGCTGCGTCAGCTCGAGGACGAGCTTGCCGACCCGGCGGCCTGGTCGAGCCCCGGCCGGGTCGAGCGGGCGACAAAGCGCCACGAAGAGGCGAAGGCCGCTGTCGAGGAGCTCTACGAAGAGTGGGAGCAGGCTCAGGCCGCCGCCGAGGCCTGAGGTCAGGCAGCGGCGACGACCATGGTTCCCTTCGCCGGCGCCAGGGTGATGTTGCGGACGCGGACCCGTTCGGGCTCGGGGTCGACCGGGCGCAGCTCGGCGCCTTCCATGAACTCGCGCAGGATCAGCCGCATCTCGTATTCGGCGAAGGCGGCGCCGATGCAGCGGCGGACGCCGCCGCCGAAGGGAATCCAGGCGTAGTTGTCGGCCTTGCCGTCGAGGAAGCGCTCGGGGCGGAACCGTTCCGGCTCGGGGAAGAGGTCCTCGCGGTAGTGGAGGGCGGCGATCGCCGGCAGGACGAACTGCCCGGCCGGCAGGTCATAGCCGCCGACGGTCGCCGGCGCCTTCAGCTTGCGGGCGACGTCGACGATCACCGGCCGTGCCCGCAGCGTCTCTTTGACGGTGGCGGCGAGGTAGTCCTCCTCGCCGGAGGCGAGCGAGTCGCGCAGCTTCACCAGCACTCCCGGGTTGCGGACCAGCCGCTCGATCGCCCAGGCGAGGCCGGTGGCGGTCGTCTCGTGGCCGGCGCCGAGCACGGTGACCAGCTCGTCGCGCAGTTCCTGATCGCTCATCGCCTCGCCCTCCTCGTCGCGGGCGCTCAGCAGCAGCGAGAGGACGTCGTCGCGCTCCTCGTATCCCGGCGCAGCTCGCCGCAGCCGGATCTCTTCGTAGATGAACTCGTCGAGCGCCGCTCGCGAGCGCTGGAAGCGGGGCCAGGGACTGCCCGGACCGAGGTTGCGCCGCAGCATCGGGAAGGAGGTGATGACGCCGACCCGCTTGGCGAAGTCGTCGATCAGCCGCCCGAAGCGGTCGAGCCGCGCCTCGTCGTGGACGCCGAAGACGGCGCGCATGATCACCGCGAGGGTGATCCGCTGCGTGTGTGGCCGCAGCGCGAACGGCTCGCCGATGGGCCAGCTCTCCATCTCCTTCCGCGTCGTCTCGGCGATCAGCTCGCCGTAGCGCTCGACCCGCTCACCGTGGAATGGCGGCAGCAGCAGTTTGCGCTGGCGCATGTGCGGCTCGTCGTCGAGGGTGAGGACCGAGTTCGGCCCCAGCGCCGGCTCCAGCACCGTCGCGTTCGCCTCCCCGGCGTGGAAGACCGCCGGCGGCCCGGTGAACACCTCTTTGACGAGGTCCGGCCGGGCGACGTAGACGACCCGCCCGAAGAAGGGGAAGTTGACGCTGAAGATATCCCCATAACGCCGCTGCCGCGCGGCGAGGAAGCCGAGCGGATCGCGCGCGTAGCTGACGGCCTGTGCGATCGCCGGGGCGCGGGAACCTGCGGGCAGAGCGCTCATCAGAAGACGATCGTCCGCTCGCCGTCGAGCAGGACGCGGTCGTCGAGGTGGGCCATCACCGCGCGGGCGAGGACGAGGCGCTCGACGTCGCGGCCGAGGCGGATCATGTCGGCGGCCTCGTCGCGATGGTCGACGCGGGTCACGTCCTGGGCGATGATTGGGCCGGCGTCGAGCTCGGCGGTGACGTAGTGGGCGGTGGCGCCGATCAGCTTGACGCCGCGCTCGTAGGCGCGGTGGTAGGGGTCGGCGCCGACGAAGGCGGGGAGGAAGCTGTGGTGGATGTTGATCGCCGGCGCCTCTAGCTCGCGGAGGAACTCGGGCGAGAGGATCTGCATGTAGCGGGCGAGGACGAGGAGGTCGACGCCCTGCAGCAGCTCCAGCGCCTGGCGCTCGGCTGCCAGGCGCTCGGTCGGGTCGACGGGGACGTGATGGAAGGGGAGGTCGACCGCTTCGGCCTGCCCCGCGTGATCGGGATGGTTGGAGAGGACCGCGACCAGCTCGCCGCCGAGGTCGCCGTTGCGCCAGCGCCAGAGCAGGTCGGAGAGGCAGTGGTCCTCGCGGCTGACCATGATCGCCACCCGCTTGGTCCGCGCCGCGTCGTGGAACTCGTAGTCCATCGCGAACGGCTCGCCGATCTCCCGCGCGAAGCGCATCTCCAGCGCCTCGCGCTCATCCTCGGGGACATGGTCGAAGACCATCCGCATGAAGAAGCGGCCCTCGGCGCTCGAGTGCTGGTCGACGTCGACGATGTTGAGCCCGGACTCGGCGAGGAAGCCGCTGACGCGGGCGATCAGCCCCGGCTGGTCGGGGCAGGCCAGCAGCAGCCTCGTGGTCGGCGCGTCTCCCATCCGTCGATGATCGCGGATAGATTGCCGTCGATGCGAATCGGAGCGATTCCGGACGGGGCGGTCGAGCGGATCGGGCTGATGCTCGGCCAGCTGCCGACCCCGATCGGCGAGGCGATGTACGCGATGCCGGTGGCGCGTTCGCTGCAGGTGGCGCAGCGGACCGGGATCCTCGGCGCCTTGGCCGAGGGCCCGCGGGAGCCGACCGAGCTGGCCGAGCACCTCGGCTTGCAGCCGACCGGGACGATCCGGGTCCTCGACGTGATCGCTTCCATGAAGCACGTCGCGCAGCGACCCGACGGCCGCTACGAGCTGACCAAGAGCGGGCGCAAATGGCTCGACCCGCGCTCGGACACCTACCTCGGGGACTTCCTCGCCGACACCGCCTACTACTGGGACTGGTACGCGAAGCTCGAGGACCTGGTCCGCGACGGGACCCACGCCGAGCTGCACGAGAAAGGCCCGGAGGACCCCTACTGGCGGTCCTACATCCGCGGCCAGTACCAGCTGGCGCGCCTCTCCAGCGCCGAAGTCGCGAAGGCGATCCCGCTGGCGAAAGGGGCGCACTCGATCCTCGACGTCGCCGGCGCCCATGGCGAGTATTCGATGGCGCTCTGCCGCCGCCACGAGGGGCTGCGGTCGACGATCGTCGACCTGCCGGGGAGCGCCAACGTCGGCAAGGAGATCGTCGCCGAGGCGGGGATGAGCGACCGCATCCGCTACCTGGTCGGCGACATGTTCGAGGTCGACTACGACGGCCACTACGACGGTGCGCTCTGCTTCAACATCATCCACCACCTCTCGCCGGAGCAGATTCGGGCCCTCTTCGCCCGCATCCGCGCCGTCCTGCGACCCGGGGCGCCGCTCTGCGTCCTCGACCTCTACGACCGCCCCGGCGGCCAACGCGCCAACCTCGCCTCCGTCCTCGGCCTCTTCTTCCACCTCACCTCCGGCGCCGACACCTACACCGTCGAGGATGTCTCCCGCTGGATGGGGGAGAGCGGCTACGGCAAGCCCGAGGTGAAGTCCTTCCGGCGACTGCCGGACCTGCGGCTGCTGGTCGCAAAAGCGGCCTGAAGTCGCAAATTCGCGACCAGAGTCACCTTGCCACCAGGTGGATTTGTGCCTGAGTTAGTGCGGAGCCGCACGAAGCGCGCGCGAAGTGTGATGGCGCCCACACACGAAATCGGCGTGAACCCTCACGGTTTCGCGCTTGCTCACAAAACGCAAACATTTCACCCCGATCTTGCTCATCCTGCTCGCCTTCCCCGCGGCCGCGCTGGCCGCCGGCGGTGAAGGAGTAGCCAACGGCCCGAGCGTCGGCCAGGCGCAGGTCGCGCCGGCCGCGGCGCTGCGGCGGCCGGTCGATCGCTTCCACCGCGTCGTCAAGGCGGTCGCCGCCGACATCCGCGCCGAGGAACGCGCCGCAGAGCGGCGCCGCGAACGCGAACGCGAAGAAGCCTTCGCGGAGCTGCCCGGCGGCGTCTCGATCGCGACCCTGGAATCGATCGCCTCCTGCGAGTCCGGCGGCGACCCGACGGCGGTCTCCGCCGACGGCACCTACCGCGGCAAATACCAGTTCGACTACGGCACCTGGGAATCGATGGGCGGCAGCGGCGACCCCGCCGCGGCCCCCGAGGCCGAGCAGGACTACCGCGCCGCCCTCCTCTACGCAACGAGCGGCTCCAGCCCCTGGCCGATCTGCGGGTAAAGGCATCGGCGTTCGTCCTTTTCCCGGAATAGATGGGAAAAGGACGAACGCCGAGAGCGGTCATACGATGCGCGCGTGGCTGAGGAGCCGATAGAGGCGGGCGAGGAGCAGGTTCCAGCGCCCGACGCCGAGGGGCCGAAACGGAAACCGCCGAAAGAGGCGATCGCGGAGGCGCGGGTGCGGGCGCCGACCCGCGGCAACCGCAGGCTCGAGAGCTTCCTCGACGCCGTCAACGCCGACGAGCAGGTGCGGGCCTGGTGGTACATGACCCAGGTCCAGTCGGAGCGGCTGGGGATGTCGGACCACTCCTGGGTCCACATGCAGATCGTCCTCAACATCGCCCTGCGGCTGCTGCGCCTGTTGCTGCGCGCCGGGGTCGAGCCGGCGATGGTCGCCGACCACGGGATGCGCGACCGCGACGCCGAAGTCGTCGTCGCCGGCGGCGCGCTGCTGCACGACACCGGGATGTCGATCCACCGCGCCGACCACGAGGCCTACTCGCTCTTCCTCGCCAACGGCGCCCTCCAGCGCCTCCTCGCCGACGTCTACAAGGAGCCGGAGCGGACGGTCGTCGCCTCGGAGATCCTGCACGCGATCATCGGCCACCGCCGCCGCGGCGAGCCCTACACGCTCGAGGCCGGCGTCGTCCGCGTCGCCGACGCGCTCGACATGGCTCAGGGCCGCACCCGCACCCCGATCGAGTCCGGCCACGAGGGCATCCACTCGATCTCCGCCGCCGCCGTCGACGAGGTCCGGATCGGGGCGGGGGAGGAGCGGCCGGTGCGGATCGAGATCCAGCTGAACAACAGCGCCGGAATCTTCCAGGTCGACGACCTGCTGGCGACGAAGATCCGCGGCACCCCGCTGGAGGGCAAAGTCGAAGTAATCGCCAAGGTCGAGGGCGAGACGGAGAAACGCCTCCTCTCGGGCTTCCGGCTCTCCTGACCCATCGATGACGACTCGGCGCAGGCAATCCTCAAGCCTCGGTGACCTCGCCGAGTTCGTGGCGGGCCGGTGAGCCCTCCGGCGACTCGTGCGCGATCAGCGAGCAGGTGATCCGACGCAACTTCCCCCGGTGTTTACGTTCGGCTATCCGGCCTTCGGCCCGCGCCCCGATGGCCATCCCCCGCTCTAACGTTTCCTTGTAGAGCGCGCGCATCTCGGCCCAGCCGTCGCCGTCGAGCTGGTAGGTGACGATGGAGACGTGACGATCCTTCATCCGGTCGAAAATGCCCGCTTCCACAGAGTCGCGCAGGGCGCCGATGATGACCCGGATCGCAGTCAGGCTTATGCCGTTGCGTACCGGGTGGCTGAGCCGCGACCACATGTCATCGTGTAGGTACTTCTGCGCGACTCCTCGGTAGAAGTGCTCGGTGGCGCCGCGGACCTGCCGCGTCCGCACCAGTTCGACGCAGTCCAGCTCAAGAAGCTCTTTGACGTGGTAGCTCACGTTGGAGACTTCGATATCCAGCTCGCGAGCGATTTCGGCGGGACTCGCGACCCGCGCGTTCAGGATGGTCAGGCATTCGGCGCGCAGCGGATGACTCAACGCTCGACTGAGGCGTTGGTCGGCCTTGCTGACTTCCGATTTGCCGAAACGGGTTGGCATCTGGGGGCTCCTGTGTCGTTGTGTCTCTGTACTAGTCGATAGGCCGATAGCGCTCAACGGTAATTGACTCACAAGGCCTAATAAGGAAAACTGCTCCATTGGTGAAATCCGCTCCAGTAAAGTCGCCCGGGGCTTAGCGGCGGCCATAAGGGCGCCGCCGCGCGACCTTGTCGAGGGGGTGAGCGCTTGTGTCGATGACTACCGTCCGGGCAATTCCGGCTGTGCAGATCACCAAGGTCGGCTGACCGGGGTGGGCAGGTGCATTACAGCCTGCATCCCTGACGCGGCGGCGGTTACCTCCGCCGCGTCAGTCGAGACCTCCTCAAATGCGAGTTGCTCGGCTAGCCCCCGTCAAGCTCGATAATCAGCGCCCGCACCCGTTGCTCGATCTCGTCTCGCGTCTGCCGCACCGCCTCAACCGGGCGGCCTTTCGGGTCGGGCAGGTCCCAATCTAGGTAGCGCTTCCCCGGGATGTAAGGGCACTCGTCGCCGCAGCCCATTGTCACCACCACGTCGGCCCACTCGGCGTCCTCGCGAGAAAGCTTGCGCGGCCGGCGCCCGCTGAGGTCGAACCCCAGCTCGTCCATCACCGCGACCACCTCAGGGTGGACGCGATCGGCCGGGGTCGTGCCCGCCGAGCGCGCCTCGTGCCGCCCGCCGGCGGCGCGGGCGAAGAGCGCCTCGCTCATCTGCGAGCGGCCGGCGTTGTGGAGGCAGACGAAGAGGGCGCGGGCCATCAGGTCGCCTCCGCCGCCCGGTCGCCGACGGGCTCGCCGCGGACCAGCTGGTAGGCGAGCGCCCCGAAGGCCGCCCCGAGGGGCGGCGCCAGCAAGTAGATCCAGAGGTCGTGCAGTTCGCCGGAGACCAGGGCCGGGCCGAGGGAGCGGGCCGGGTTCATCGAGGCGCCGGTGACCGGGCCGCCGAAGAGGGCGTCGAGGCCGACCGTGCCGCCGATCGCGATCGCCGCCGCGGCTCCGACGGCGCGGGTGTCGGTGGCGACGGCCATGATCACGAACATCAGGAAGGCGGTCAGCACTACCTCGTAGGTGAAGGCGCTGCCGACCCCGACGCTGGGCAGGGTCGTCCCCAGCGCCGCCGGTTGGCCGGGCCAGACGGCGGCGAGGAGCGCGGCGGCGAGGAGCGCCCCGGCCGCCTGGGCGGCGATGTAGGCCCCGGCCTCGGCGCGGGGGAGGTGGCGGGTGAGGGCGAAGGCGAGGGTCACCGCCGGGTTCAGGTGGGCGCCGGAGAGGTGGCCGGTGGCGTAGACCATCGCCATCACAATCAAGCCGAAGACGAAGGCGATCCCAATCACCCCGAGCGTGCCGGGGTGTTCGGCCTCGGCGACGATCGCCCCGCAGCCGGCGAAGACGAGCGCGAAGACGCCGATCCCCTCGGCGGCGGCGCGGCGGAGGAGGTCGGGTCGGGCGGCCATCGCCTCAGCAGCAGGCGGTCGCGGGCGCGAAGACCTCGCGCACCGAGTCGAGGGCGCCGGGGACGAGGGCGAAGTAGCTGCGGGTGCCGCGGCTCTCCCGTTCGACCAGCCCCGCCTCGATGAGGACCTTGAGGTGGTGGCTGACCGTCCCCTGGGCGAGGCCGAGAAAGGGTTCGAACTCGCAGACGCAGACGCTCTCTCCGTCGGCTCGCAGCAGCATGTTGACGATCCGCAGGCGGTTGCGGTCGGCAAGCGCCTTCATCACCAGCTCCAGCTCCCCCGCCTGCTTTGCGCCGAGGGAGCTGCCGGCGAGTGGGGTGCAGCAGTTGATCACCGGCAGGTCCGTCATCGCCGCGAGGCTATCACTTCATCGATGAACGTCGATGAACGACTCCAAAAAAAGGGACGACCGGATCAGGGCTAGTTGAAACGGGCCAAATCCGCGCGGCGCTGTTCCTTCCGCTTCTCCAGCCGGTTCTGGATCAGCGAGAGGACGATCACCAGGGCGGCGAAGAAGAAGATCACGCCGAAGCAGAAGAAGGTCACCGTCTTGTCAGTGGTCGGGCCGGCGAGTCCGACCCCCTCGTCGGCCAGGGCGGCCGGAGCGGCGGCAAGCATCAGGGCCCAGATCGAGAGCAGGGCTGCGACGGTGCGCTTCACGGGGCGGGAATCTAGCGCAACTTCCGGTCGCGCTGCATAGGATGCGCCGCGATGTCGAACCTCGAGGCCCTGCTGCTGGGCGTGGTCCAGGGACTGACCGAGTTCCTGCCGATCTCCTCCTCCGGCCACCTGATCATCGTCCCCTGGCTGCAGGACTACACCTTCCTCCAGGACAACGAGAGCTTCAACAAGACCTTCGACGTCGCCCTCCACGCCGGGACCCTGATTGCCGCGATCGCCTACTTCCGGGTCGAGGTGGTGGTCCTCGTCCGCGGCTTCGTAGAGGCGGCGAGGCAGCGGGCGATCCGCACCCAGGAGCAGCGGCTCGCCGTCGCGATCGCGATCGGGACCGTGCCGGCGGTGATCATCGGCGGCCTCGGCTCGAGCTTCATCGACGAACACCTCGGCGAGCCCTGGATGATCGCGATCCAGCTGATCTTCTTCGGCTTCCTGCTCGGCTACGCCGACCGCATGCCCGAGCGCCGCAACCTCGGCGACGCGAAGCTGCGCGACGGCTGGATCGTCGGCCTCGCCCAGGTGCTGGCGCTGGCGCCGGGCACCTCGCGCTCGGGGATCACGATCACCGCCGCTCGCTGGCTCGGCCTCGACCGCGACGCCGCCGCCCGCTTCTCCTTCCTGCTGCTGATTCCCGCCGTCGCCGGCGCCACCGCCTACAAGGCCCTGGAGGCCGGCAAAGAAGGCCTGCCGCCGGGGGTGGGGGGGCCGATGGTGGTGGGGACGATCGCCGCCGCCGTCTCCGGCTACCTGGCGATCTCCTTCCTCCTGCGCCTGCTGCGGACGACCAGCTACCGGCCCTTCGTCCTCTACCGCTACTTCGCCGGTGCCGCGATCCTGCTGATCATCGTCACCGGCTTGAGGCCGGCGACCTTTTAAAAGCGCCTTCGGCAAAAGCCGCCTTCGGCCGACTCCCCGCAAATTCGGCTTCCGCCCGCCCGATCCCGTGAAAATCCTGTGAACGCAGGGGATAACGCCCCCGGAGGTGCATACACTCTGTCCATCCGAATCGCCGTCCTCGACACCGACAGCGGCTTCGTCACCGTTCTCGCCCGCCGCGCTGAGGCGGCCGGCTGGCACCTCAGCCAGAAGACTGGCCCCGTGCCGCCGCGAGACCTGGTTGCGATGAAGCTGAACGCCCTCCTGGTCGACCCGGTCGTCCTGGGCGACGAAGCCTGGGCCTATCTGGAACGGGTAAGCGAGATGCTGCCCGACCTCGGCCTCGTCGTCTGCACCGGCCGCTCCACCGTCGCCCAGCGGGTGAAGGGGCTGCGGCTCGGGGTCGACGACTGGATGACCAAGCCCTGTCATCCGGAGGAGGCGATCGCCCGGCTCGAAGCGGTCTCCCGTCGTCGCCGCCGCGGTCGCCAGGAGCACGAGGCGGCGCCGCTCGCGGTCGGCGAGATGGAGATCCGCCCGGACCGCTTCCAGGCCTTCGTCGGCGACGAGGCCCTTGACCTCACCCGCCGCGAGTTCGAGTTGCTCTACCTGCTCGCCGAGGAGCGCGGCCAGGTGCTCGAGCGCGAGCAGATCTACCAGCGGGTTTGGGGCTACGCGATGGCCCACGGCGACCGCTCGGTCGACGTCTTCGTCCGCAAGCTGCGCAAGAAGCTGGAGGCGCTCTCGCCGAGCTGGACGTACATCCACACCCACTTCGGCATCGGCTACCGCTTCGACCCCGAACCGGCCGGCATCGTCCCGGAGGAGCTGCGCGCCGCTCCGGAGCAGCCGGCGACGATCGAGCCCGCAGCCGACGCGCCTTCTTCACAACCCGTTCACAACACCTTCACGGCCGGATAACCGCGCGCGCCTGAGCCGTCGCCATGCTCGCACGCATGGGAAGGCTCGAGATCAAGCCCGAGCAGCACGCGGCGCTCGTCGACGGCCGCCCGCTCAGCTTGACCGTCCGCGAGCTGCAGCTCCTGGTCACCCTCTCCGAGCACCCGCAGCGGATCATGACCCGCGACGAGCTCTTCGGCCACGTCTGGGGCGGCGAGCCGCGCAGCGACGACCGCTCGGTCGACGTCTACGTCAGTCGCCTGCGGGCGAAGCTGGGCGAAGCGCTGCCCGGCGCACAGCTGATCCACACCCACAACGGGATCGGCTACCGCTTTTCACCGGACGGCTGACAGTCTTCTCGGCGCTTTTACATCTTTTTCACACGCTCGACACAGCCGCGTAACAAGGTTGGTGATGGCCACTGCGAGGGTGGCGCCACTGTGAATCGACCCGAAGGAGATAAGAGTTGACCAGCTCTAAGTGGTTCGTGGTGCTGAGCGCCGCGGTGACCCTTGCAATCGCGCTCGCCGCCTGCGGCAGCAGCGGAGACACGACCGGCAGCAGCGGCGGCGGCAGCGTCTCCGGCGAAATCGCCGGCGCCGGCTCGACCGCGCAGCAGGCCGCCCAGGAAGCCTGGATCGCCGAATTCGAGAACGAAAACTCCGGCGTGACCATCTCCTACGACCCGGTCGGGTCTGGCGGCGGTCGCGAACAGTTCATCGCCGGCGGGACCGCATACGCCGGCAGCGACGCCGCCCTCTCGACCGAAGAAGGCGAACTTGAAAAGGCCGAAAAGCGCTGCGCCACCGGCCAGCTGATCGAGGTCCCGAACTACATCTCGCCGATCGCGATCATCTACAACCTCCCCGGCGTCGAAGAACTCCAGCTCGACCCGGAAACGCTGGCGAAGATCTTCAACCAGGAAATCACCAGCTGGAACGACAAGGCGATCGCCGCCGACAACCCCGGCGCCGAACTGCCCGAAACCCGCATCACCCCGGTCAACCGTTCCGACGAGTCGGGGACGACGCAGAACTTCACCGAATACCTCTCCGAGGTCGTGCCCAGCGTCTGGGGCTACGAAGTCAGCGGTGACTGGCCGGTCAAGGGCGGCGAAGCCGCTTCCGGCACCTCCGGCGTGGTCGAAGCCGTCGCCGCCGGCGAAGGCGCGATCGGCTATGCCGACGCCAGCCAGGCCGGTGAACTCGGCATCGCCAAGATCAAGGTCGGCAAGGAATACGCCGAACCGACCCCGGAGGCCGCGGCCAAGGTGCTCGAAGAGTCCCCGCTCGACAAGGAACTGAGCCCGGGCAAGTACACGATCGCCTACAAGCTCGACCGCAAGACCGAATCGCAGGGGACCTATCCGATCGTCCTCACCTCCTACCTGATCGCCTGCACCAAGTACGACTCGGCCGACGAAGCGAGCGCGGTCAAGGCGTACCTCGAATACGTCGTCAGCCCCGAAGGGCAAAAGCTGGCGGCAGAACAGGCCGGCTCGGCCCCGCTCTCCCCAGTCCTGACGTCGAAGGTGACCCCGGCGATCGAAGCGATCGAAGCCGGTTAGGGGGAGCGTGTCCCAGGTCGACACCACGACCAACGCAGGTCAACTGCTGGCGGCGGCGTCCGGAGGGCGCCGCCGCCTCGGTGACCGCGTCTTCTCCCGTACCGCGGTCGTCGCCGCGGTGACGATCCTGGCCCTGCTGGCCGGGGTCGCGATCTTCCTCGTCTCCGAGGGCTTCCCGGCCTTCACCGCCTCGGCCTCCGAACTGCCCGGGGGCAAGACCTTTCTCGACTACGTCGCGCCGCTGGCCTTCGGCACTGTCCTCGCCTCGGCCATCGCCGCGGTCGTAGCCGTCCCGCTGGCGATCGCCGCGGCGCTCTTCATCACCCACATCGCGCCCCCCAGGATCGCCGGCACGCTCGGCTACCTGGTCGACCTACTGGCGGCGATCCCGAGCATCATCTACGGCCTCTGGGGGATCTTCGTCCTCGGCCCCGCGGCGGTCCCGGTGCTGAAGTGGCTGGAAGAGAAGCTGGGCTGGATCCCGCTCTTCGAAGGGCCGGCCTCGGCGACCGGGCGGACGATGCTGGTCGCCGGGATCGTCCTCGCGGTGATGATCCTGCCGATCGTCTCCGCGATCGCGCGCGAGGCCTTCGCCCAGACCCCGCGCAAGCTGACCGAAGGAGCCCAGGCGCTCGGCGCCACCCGCTGGGAGATGATCCGGATGACGGTCCTGCCGTTCGGCAAGTCCTCGGTGATCAGCGGCGCCATGCTCGGCCTCGGCCGCGCCCTCGGCGAGACGATGGCGGTGACGATCATCCTCTCGGTCTCCGGCGCCGTCAGCTTCAACCTGATCAGCCAGGCGAACCCCTCGACGATCGCCGCCAACATCGCCCTCGACTTCCCCGAGTCCTCGGGCCTGGCGATCAACGCGCTGATCGCCACCGGGCTCGTCCTCTTCGCGATCACCCTGGTCACCAACATGGCGGCGCGAGCGGTGATCGCCCGCCAGAACCACGAATAGGAGGGGAGATGGAGAGCGCCAGCGTCGCCGACAACCCCGCCCTCGCCCGCCCCTCGACGCTGCTCGCCAGCGGGGCCGGCTGGCGCCGACGCGCCAAGGACCGGCTGATGACGGTGCTGATCGGCGGCGCCTTCGCGCTGGCGATGATCCCGCTGATCTCCCTCGTCTTCGAGGTGACCAAGCGCGGCATCCCCGGCCTCAGCCTCGCCTTCTTCACCGAGGACGCGCGCGGCGTGGTGGGCGAAGGGGGCGGCGCCTCCCACGCGATCGTCGGCACCCTGGTGATCACCGGCGTCGCGGCGCTGATCTCGGTCCCGATCGGGATCATGGGCGCGATCTACCTCAACGAGTACGGACAGGGACGGCTGCGCCGCGCCCTCACCTTCTTCGTCGACGTGATGACCGGCATCCCCTCGATCGTCGCCGGCCTCTTCGCCTACGCGCTCTTCGAGCTCTTCCTCGGCCCCGGCATCCGCCTCGGCGTGATGGGCTCGGTGGCGCTCTCGGTGCTGATGATCCCGATCGTCATCCGCTCCGCCGAGGAGGTGCTGAAGATCGTCCCCAACCACCTGCGCGAGGCCGCCTACGCGCTGGGGACGCCGAAGTGGAAGACGATCGTCAAGGTCGTCCTCCCGACCGCCTTCGCCGGGCTGGTGACCGGGGTGATGATCGCGATCGCCCGGATCGTCGGCGAGACCGCGCCGCTGCTGGTGACCACCGGGGTCGTCGACTCGATGAACTCCGACCCGTTCCACGGGCGGATGCAGAACCTCGCCGTCTACGCCTACAACGAGTACCGCTCGCCGGGCGTCTTCAAACAGGCGGCCTACGACAAGGCGTGGGCCGCGGCGCTGACCCTGATCGCGATCGTGATGCTGCTCAACGTCGCCGCCCGCCTTGTCTACCGGCGCTACAAAACGGAGATCCGGTGACCCCGGAAGGAAGAAGGTTGAGATCGATGCTGGGAGCCGCGACCAAGCGAAGCGCCGCCGAAGAGGAGACTCCGACGATGGGCGAGCGACCGGCAGGAGTCACCTCGACCGAGCCCGTGACCAAAGTCGGCCGCGGCGCGAAGACGATCGAGGTCCGCGACGTCAACCTCTTCTACGGCGACTTCCACGCGGTCGAGGACGTGACGATGACGGTCGCGCCGAACAAGGTCACGGCGCTGATCGGCTCCTCCGGCTGCGGTAAGACGACCTTCCTGCGCTCGCTCAACCGCATGCACGAGCTGACGCCGGGGGCGCGGGTCGACGGCCATGTCTCGCTCGACGGCGAGGACATCTACGGGAAGGGCGTCGACCCGGTCGAGGTGCGGCGGCTGATCGGGATGGTCTTCCAGCAGCCGAATCCGTTCCCGACGATGTCGATCTACGACAACGTCGCCGCCGGCCTCAACCTCAACTCGCGCCGGGTGCCCAAGGCCCAGAAGGACGCGGTCGTCGAGCGCTCGCTGCGCGGGGCGAACCTCTGGGAGGAGGTCAAGGACCGGCTCGACAAGCCCGGCTCCGGCCTCTCCGGCGGCCAGCAGCAGCGGCTCTGCATCGCCCGCGCGATCGCGGTCGAGCCGGAGGTCTTGCTGATGGACGAGCCCTGCTCGGCGCTGGATCCGCTCGCCACGCTGGCGATCGAGGACCTGATCGCCGAGCTGAAGAACCGCTACACGATCGTGATCGTCACTCACAACATGCAGCAGGCGGCGCGGGCCAGCGACGTCACCGCCTTCTTCAACCTCGACGCGACCGGTAAGCCCGGGCACCTGGTCGAGGTCGGCGCGACGAACGAGATCTTCACCAACCCGACCGAGAAGCAGACCGAGGACTACGTCAGCGGCCGCTTCGGCTGAGACGGGGAGGAGAGCGACGATGCCGGAAATAGCCCGCGCCGGATACCTGGAGGAACTGGCGACGCTGGAGGCGAGCGCGCTCGGCGGCCTCGACCTGGTCAACGTCGCCCTCGGCCGGACGATGGAAGCGGTCGAGCACCAGGACGTCGAGCTGGCGCAGGTGGTGATCGCCGACGACGACCGCATCGACGGCCGCTACCTGGAGGTCCACCAGGGTTTGATCACGCTGCTGGCGACGCAGTCGCCCGTGGCGACCGACCTGCGGCTGATCTCGGCGCTGCTGCACGTGCTGAAGGGAATCGAGCGGATGGGGGACCAGTGCGTCAACGTCTGCAAGGTGATCCCCCTGACCGGCAACTACGCGCCGGTCGACCCGCGGATGGTCGAGCTGATCCTGAAGATGGGCGCCCACACCCGCAGCCTGATCGTGCAGGCGAAGCGGGCCTTCGAGGAGCGCGACGTCGAGATGGCGCAGGACCTGGTCAGGCGCGACGACGTCGTCGACGAGCTGAACCGCGAGTGCTTCCACCTGGCGCTGGAGATCGGCGACGACGCCGACCGGCGGGAGTGGGGGATGACGATGCTTTTGGCGGCGCGGGCGATCGAGCGGATCGGGGACAACGCCGTCGACATCGGCGAGCAGGTCGCCTTCGTCGTCACCGGGCTCTTCCGGGAGTTCGAGGACGCCTCGCATCCGTCGTAGGGGTGTGGGAGGGGGTCGGGTGGGGGTGTCTGGGAGCACCTCCGCCGCGAGGATCGTGGCTGCGGGCTTCGCCCCCGTTCCTGGGTGGCGCGGCTCCATGCTGAGTACCCAGCCACCCCCACCCGACCCCCTCTACGTGTCGGATCCGGGACGCCTGGGAACATGCAGGGTCTACGCCGATGACTCTCTGCGCCGCCATAGATATTGGGTCCAACACGACGAGGTTGCTCGTGGCGGAGCCTGTGGACGGGCAGTTGAAGAAGGTGATGGAGCAGCGGGCTTATACGCGGATCGGCAAGGCGGTTGACAAGAAGGGACGGATCTCGGCGGAGAAACTCGACGAAGTCGGCGAGGTCGTCGCGACCCAGGTTCGGCTCGCGCAGGAGATGGGGGCGACCGAGATCCGCGCCGTCGCCACTGCCGCGGTGCGCGAGGCGCGCAACTGCGAGGAGGCGGCGGAGGCGGTCGGCGCCGCCGCCGGGGTCCCGATCGAGGTCCTGCCCGAGGAGGAGGAGGGGCGACTCTCGTTCATCGGCGCCACGAAGACCCTGGGTCACGCCCCGGAGGGCCTGGTCGGCGTCGTCGACATCGGCGGCGGCTCGACCGAGGTGATCCTCGGCACCGTCCCCGACGGCGTCCAGAGCGTGCGCTCCTGGCCGGTGGGCTCCGGCAACCTCGCCGAGGAGCTGCTCTCCTCCGACCCGCCCTCGGCGGCGGAAATCCGCCGCACGCGCGACCGCATCGACGACATCTTCGAGGGGATGGAGATCGAGCGGCCGGCCCAGGCCGTCGCCGTCGGCGGCTCCGCCACCTCGCTGCGCCGCCTGGTCGGCGCCGTGCTCGAATACGAGACCCTCGAGCGCGGCATCCGCGTCCTCTGCGGCGACCCCGCCGCCGACGTCGGCCGCCGCTTCGAGCTCGACCCCACCCGGGTTCGCATCCTCCCGACCGGCGTCCTCCTGCTGGAGAAGCTCTCAGACCTCCTCGGCCAGCCCCTTCAGATCGGCAAGGGTGGCCTCCGCGAGGGCGTCATCCTCGACCTCCTCAACGGCAGCCTCGAGGGCTCCGCCGAGCAGGTCGCGGTCTAGCCAAATTCTTCGATCAAAGCCCGTTTGCGTCGTTCCTGCGCGCGGGCGCGTTCTTCCTCGTTCTTCGCCATCGTCTCCTTAAACCGCACAAGCCTTTTGGCTTCCTCGGGCCGCCACTGCACGATCTCCAGCGCCTCGTCGAAATCGAAGACGTCGGAGCGATCAGCGAGCCGCTGCGCCAGTTCCCGTTGTTCTCGCTCCTCCATCGCGGTCAAGCTATCGCCAGTCACCTCATGTCACCCCTCTGCTTCAGCAGGTCGATTTCTCTCCTGGCCCTGGTTAGTTCGTCGCTGATATGACCGACTTCGGTCCGGAGCTCTTGGAGGGCGAGGTCGTTCAACTCGTCCGACCGATCAGCCTCCTCTACGAATCTTGCGCCACGGATCGAGATCTCGATCGGCAGTCGCCCTCTGATCAAGCCTGAGAAGACAGGCGTTACGAGGAGCAGCCACCCGTAGAAGACCATGAGTCCCACCTCCAGCCGGTAGAGGCTCGGCTGACGAACTGCAACGGATGGCAGAACCTCGGGGAGGGGCGCTACGGCAGAAGCGATTAGCGCCAGGCACAAGGCGGCACCAGTGAGGACTCGAATCAGGTTGCGGGTGTGGCGCCCTGCCATGCCTGGTCAAGCTCGTAGGCGTGTGGGTTCTCCCCCTTCGACAGGAGTTGATGAGGGAAAAATCCGCACCCTCGGCTCGCGAGCGAGCTCGTCGGCTAGCCCGCGGCGTTGAAGATCGATTCGTCGAAGCCGGTGATCGCCGGTTCGGCGGCGTAGCCGATTTTTTCGAGGCTGAAGAGTTCCTCGATCGTGGCCAGGAGGGAGAAGTGGTTGAAGTAGGTCTCGCTGGTGGTGCCGGGTTCGACGAAGGGGGAGATCAGGAGCAGGCCGACGCGACCGCCGCCGCCACTGGGCTTGACGGGCCCGGTGGCCGGTTCCGGGGCACCCGAGGCGGGCAGGTTGGGGAAGGTCGGGCTGATGCAGCAGCTGCTGGCGTCGGCGTTCTCTCCTTCCTGAGGGGCGCGGGCCCAGGTGATGGCGATGAGGCCGCCATCTTTATAGGGAAGCGATTCCTTGATCTCCGGCACGACGAGTTCGAGGAACCTCTCCGGCGGCGTTCCGGGGGCGGGGGCGAGGTAGGCGAGGGTGGGAAAATCCTCCGCGGGCGCCTGCAGGTCGGTGGTCAGCTGCGGAAGGGCGACGTCGGTTTCGGGGCATTCGGGACTGTCGGCGACGGAGTGGAAGTAGAGGAGCGGATCGGAGGGGGCAGGGCTTTCTGCCTGCGGCTTGACGCAGCCTTCCGATCCTTCGCGGTATGCCTTCCAGCTCAGTTTGGCTTCGCTCAGCTGCCCGAGCAGGGTTTTCGTCGCCGCCGGGTAGACGCAGCCTTCGCCCTCGACCTGGCCTTCGTCGTCTTCGGTCCCGGGGAGGAGGTCGGTGAAGGCGGGACATCCGGACGCGGTCGCCGGCGTCGGCCCCTGCCCGCTGAGGAGGGCGACCTGGTTGGCCAGCTCGCTGGGAGCGACAGCGTAGTAGTTGCTGAGCAGCTCCCCCTGCGCCGGCAGTTCTTCTTTCAGGTAGGGAGAAGCCGACCTCTCGCCGAAGGTTTCTTCGTAGCCACCGGTCCCGAGCATGATCACGAAGACGTGTTTGGCTTCCGGGAGGCCGGTGGGAAGTTCTTCTTCGATCGGAGCGGCGGGCGGTTCGGGTTCGCTGGGCAGCGGTTCTTCCACCAGCGGCGTTTCCAGCGGCAGGGTCGAGGCGCTGGCGACGGGGGAGGCTGCTTCGCCGCCGCCTTCGGGTGCCGGTTCGGCACTGGTCGGTTCGGCGGTCGGTTCTTCTTCGGCGGGGGGAGCCGACGCTTCGAGCAGGATCGTGCTGGCGGTGGCGCTGCGGGCGAGCTGATTGGTCGCCGAGCCGACGATCACGCCGAGGGCGAGCATCAGCAGCACCGCGGCGCCGAGGGCGCGCGGCGATGGCTGGAATCCCGACTCCTCGGGCTCCTTTGCGGGATCCGAGGCCGGCTTCGTCGCGCTCTGATTCAGTTTTTTGTCGTCTTTGTCCCCGGCCACTGCGCCGCGAGTATCTCTCCGCGCCGTTACGCCGTTGTGAAAATTCTGAGTCCGCTTTACAACTCTTCAACATGGGCGCCCCGGTGCGGCACCGATGATGCCCGCGTGTCCGACGCCTGCCCCAGCTGCGGCTCGCCGCTCGCGGCCGACCAGCGCTACTGCCTGCAGTGCGGCCAGCGCCGTGGCGATCCCCGCCTCCCGGTCATGGACGCGGTCAACTTCATGGAAGCCTCCCGGCGTCCGGCCGCTCAGCCTGCCGCCGCCGCGCCGGTTCTACCGTCCAGCCGCCGCCGTCTCCTCTCCGCCAATGCCTCGATGGTCGCGGCGGTCGCCACCCTCGTCCTCGCGATGGGAGTGGGGGTGCTGATTGGGCGCTCCGGCGACGGCACCAGCACCGCCTCCAGCCCGGCACCGCAGATCATCCGCGTCGGCGGTGGCGCCGAAACCGCCAGCACCGCGACGGCGAGCGGAAAAGGCGCCGCTACGGCCGCCGGCAAGCAGCCGAAATCGGCGACTGTGAAAAAGGCGAAGGAGAAAGCCGCGACCGGCAAGAGCGGCGCCAGCAAGGCGACCGAAGAAGTGTTCGAACCGGCTCCCGGGGTGAAGATCGCGCCGCCGACGCAGCAGCTCGGCGGCGAATGCGACCCGAGCGTCGCCGGCTGCGGCGACAATGGCAAGTTCGAAGGGACGTTCTTCGAATGAGCCGGCCCCCGGCCGACGACCTCTCGGTGGACCTCCCGCGCCGCCGCGAGCAGCTCGCTGCGCGGGTGGCGGAGCTGCAGTGGGACCTCGGTGGCCTCGTCTACGAGATGGTCGTCCGCAACAGCATCGACGTCGAGGTGATCGTAAAACGGGCGGTGCTGCTGCAGGACGCCGACGCCGAGCTCGGCGAGGTGGAGCGGATCCTCCGGGTCGAGCAGACCGGCGCCGCCGGCACCTGCACCGGCTGCGGCGCCCCCCATTCCCTCGGCGCCACCTTCTGCTGGCAGTGCGGCAAGCCACTCCTCGCCCAGGTCACGGGCGAGGAGATCCTGAAGCGCTAACCGAAGCGGCCGGTGACGTAGTCCCGCGTGCGCGGGTCGCGGGGCTCGGCGAAGATTCGCTCGGTCTCGCCGACCTCGATCAGCGTCCCCACCGGCTTCTCGCCCCCCATCTCGAGGCTGAAGAAGGCGGTGCGGTCGGCGACGCGGGCCGCCTGCTGCATGTTGTGAGTGACGATGACGATCGTGAAGCGGCCTTTGAGGCTGTGCATCAGCTCCTCGATCGCCCCGGTCGCGATCGGGTCCAGTGCCGAGGCGGGCTCGTCGAGGAGGAGGACGTCGGGCTCGATCGCGATCGCCCGGGCGATGCAGAGCCGCTGCTGCTGGCCGCCGGAGAGCCCGAGGGCGCTGTCCTTGAGCCTGTCTTTGACCTCGTCCCAGAGGGCGGCGCCGCGCAGCGCCTGCTCCACCCGCTCGTCGAGACCGCGCCGCAGGCCGAGGTTCCGCGGCGCCCAGGCGACGTTGTCGTAGATCGACTTCGGGAACGGGTTCGGTTTCTGGAAGACCATGCCGATCCGCCGCCGCACCTCGACCTGGTCGACGTTGCCGCCGTAGAGCTCGTGGCCGTGGTAGAGGACGCTGCCCTCGATGTGGAAGCCGGGAACCGAGTCGTTCATCCGGTTGAGGCTGCGCAGGAAGGTCGTCTTGCCGCAGCCGGAGGGGCCGATCAGGGCCGTGATCTGCCCTCGCTGGATCCCCAGGTTGACGCCTGCCAGCGCCTGCTTGGGGCCGTAGAAGATCGAGACACCGCGGGCGTCGAAGACGAGCTCGGGGTGTTGCGGATAGGCCGTGGTCGGCGCTGCGGCCGTGGTCGCGGCCGGGTCACCGGGCCGGATTCGCAGGCGGGAGGGAACGGCTTGGGTCATGAGCTCAGCTTTCGTTTGCTGCGGGCCAGCAGCGCCCGGGCGCCGAGGCTCGCGAAGAGGATGAAGGAGACCAGCAGCAGCGACATCCCCCAGGCTTCGTTGAAGCCTTCGGGGTTGCCTTCTTCGGAGAGTTTGTAGATCCACACCGGCACGTTCGGCAGCGCTTCGAAGGGGTTGACGGAGAACTTTTTCGGGTCGAAGACCGAGCTCGCGAGGATCAGCGGCGCCGTCTCGCCGGCCGCCCGCGCAACCGCGAGTACGGTGGCGGTGACGATGCCGCCGAGCGCGGTGGGGAGGATGACTGTGAGCACCGAGCGCCAGCGGGCGACCCCGAGCGCGTCGGAGGCTTCGCGCAGCCCCTTGGGGACCAGCAGCAGCACCTCCTGGGAGCCGCGGGCGATCAGCGGCAGCTCGATGATCGCCAGCGCCACCGAACCGGCGAAGGCAGATTGGTGCTTGTGGTTGACGAGCAGGGCGAAGACGAAGACGCCGAGGACGATCGAGGGCAGTCCGTTGAGCAGGTCGAGGATCAGTTTCATCGTGCGCACGCCTTTGGCGCCGGCGTACTCGGTCAGGAAGAGGGCGATGAGGACGCCGATCGGCATCGCGATCAGGGTGGCGACGACGGAGATCACGATCGTCCCCAGCAGCATCGGACCGACACCGGTGGGGTAACCGGTGAAGACGAAGTCGAGGTCGATCGTCTTGACGCCGCGGGAGGCCACGGTCCAGATCACGATTGCCAGGACCGCGATTGCCGCGATCGCGGCAGCGGTCGCGGTCAGCTCCGCGGCCCGGCTGACCAGCTGCCGGCGTCGCAGGTTGCCGCTCGGCGTCAGGGGGGCGCTCGGATCCGGGATCAACTGGTCGCTCACCAGTTCACCGCCCCGCTGTAGCTGAAGCGGCGACCGATCCAGCTCGCCACCAGGTTCGCCACCAGGCTGATCACCAACAGGATCAGGGCGCAGTAGTAGAGCGAGGCCTTGTGCAGTTCCGTCAGGGCGCCGGGAAACTGGAGTGCGATCCGGGAGGCAAGCGTGTCGCCGGACTTGAACAGCGAGGCCTGGATGCTCGAGCCGGCGCCGATCACCTGCGAGACCGCGATCGCCTCGCCCAGGGCACGTCCGAGGCCGAGGATGCAGGCCGCGACGACGCCGTTGGAGGTCGTCGGCAGGACGATCCCGCGCACCACCTCCCAGCGGGTGGCGCCAAGGGCGCTGGCGCCGTCCTGCAGCTCCGGTGGCACCGACTGGAAGAGATCGCGGGAGATCGAGGCGATGATCGGGATCACCATGATCGTCAGGACCAGGCTGGCGGTGAAGATGCTCAGCCCGGTCGTTTCCGGGGGGCCGAAGATCGGCAGGAAGCCGAGCGTGTCGTGGAGGAACGGCTCGACGTGCGCCTGCACGAAGGGAGCGAGGACGAGGAGGCCCCAGAAGCCGAGGATGACGCTGGGAATCGCCGCCAGGAGCTCGACCAGCGGGCCGACGACGCCGCGGACGCCGCGCGGTGCCAGCAGGGTGAGGAAGAGCCCGATCGCGATCGCGATCGGCGCTCCCAGCAGCAGCGCGAAGGCGGAGGTGACGGCGGTGCCGAAGAGCAGCGTCCCCGCCCCGAATTCGCCGAAGTTGGGCTGCCAGACGGTTTCGTAGACGAAGCCGAAGCCGAACTTGGAGATCGCCGGCGAGGCGCCGTGAATCACCTGGTAGCCGACGAGGATGATCGTCGCGCCCGCGATCAGCGCCCCCAGCAGGCAGACGCCGTAAAGGGCCCGGTCGGCGAAGCGATCGAGGCGCCGGCGCAGCGAGCCGACCTGGGCGCCGCGGGCGGCGCGAACGGTTGGGGCGGCCGTGGCCATCGCGCCAGGCTAAGTAGTCATGAGGGCGCGGTTGTAACAGTGTTGTTACTAGAAGGGTTTACGGGATTGAAACATTTTCGCGACCCGGTACGGCGAGGCTGCGGGTGTGAAATCAAACTCGAAAGGACCCGCATTGCTTCGGAATAGGTTGCTTGCTGCGCTGATCGCGGTGGTCGCGACGGTCGGCGGCACGGCTTCGGTCGCGCCCGCCGCCGCTTCGGCTGCCGGCCTGACGGGAGCCGGCTCGACGCTGGTCGCCCCGCTGATGGCCAACTGGATCAGCACCTTCGAAATCAAAGAAGGCATCCCCGTCAAATACTCGGCGGTCGGTTCCGGTACCGGGATCGCGCAGATCACTGCCCGCACGGTCGACTTCGGCGCCTCAGACGCGCCGCTGACGCCCGAACAGGCCTCAGCCTGCAACAACTGCGTGCAGATTCCCTGGGCTCTTTCGGCGACCGGCGTCGGCTACAACATCCCCGGCGTCAAGAAGCTGAAACTGACGGGCAAGATCCTCGCCTCGATCTACTTCGGGCAGATCACGAAGTGGAACGACAAGAAGATCAAGGCGCTCAACCCGGGAGTGAAGCTGCCGGGCCTGACCATCACCCCGGTCTTCCGCAGCGACGGCTCCGGTGACACCAACGCGTTCACCAACTACCTGTCGAAAGTCAGCCCCGCCTGGAAGAAAGAAGTCGGGTACGCGACGACCGTCGGCTTCCCCGCCGGTGTCGGTGCCAAAGGCAATTCGGGCGTCACCGCGACGGTGACGAAAACGCCGGGAGCGATCGGCTACATCTCGGCCTACTACCTGATCGCCGCCGGTGTCCACGCCGCCGCAATCCAGAACAAGGCCGGCAAGTTCACCCTGCCGAACATCCCGAACATCGCCAGCGCGGCCTCCAACGTGAAGAAGCTGGGGCCGAGCAACACGATCAGCATCACCGATCCTCCCAAGAAGGCGACGATCGCCTACCCGATCTCGACCTTCACCTACATGATCGTCCCCCGGGACGCCCCCCAGAAGGGCTTCCTGCAGCAGTTCGCCAAGTACTGCCTCACGATCGGGCAGAAATACGGTGCGGCGCTCGACTTCGCACCGCTCCCCAAGGTCGTCAAAGACGCCGGGCTGAGGGCTGCCTCCTCGCTTTAAGTCCCGCCGCAGACGACCAGTAGTACCCGCGCCGCCAGGGCCATCCCTCCCTGGCGGCGCGGTTGCGTTATCGGCCTTTTCACACCACTCACCTGCCGATCGCGAACCCTGTCGGTGAAAAGCGGAACCGAAATAGGGAGAGCACCGATGACTTCCCGTGTTGACATGCATTGCCACTCGACGGCATCGCACTTCTCGAAGCTGGGCGTGCAGCGCTCGCTGGGCCTGCCGGAGTGCGCGACTCCGCCGCAAGAGGTCTACGAGCTCGCCAAGCGGCGGGGCATGGACTTCGTCACGATTACCGACCACGACACGATCGACGGCTGCCTCGAGCTCGCTGACCGTCCCGACTGCTTCGTCTCCGAGGAGCTGACCGCCCGCTTCGCCGGCGAGCCCCAGGCGGTTCACGTCCTCACCTACGGGATCACTCCCGGAGACCACGAGTGGCTGCAGGCGCACTCCGGCGACGTCGAAGCCTGCGCCGCATACCTTCACGAGCAGGGGATCGCCTGCGCCCTGGCGCACCCCTTCTTCAACGTTGCCGCCCCGCTCACCCGGCGCCACCGGCGGCGACTGGCGGAGCTCTTCCCGATCTGGGAGGTCCGCAACGGCTCTCGGGCCGCCGAGCTGAATATGCCCGCAGCGGTCTATATCGAGACCCACGGCGGGGCCGGCATCGGCGGCTCCGACGACCATGCCGGCGTCGACATCGGCCGCACCTACACCGAGGCGCCCGCGGCCGCGACGCCGGAAGAGTTTCTTGGTCACCTCCAGCGGGGGGACGCTGAAGCACAGGGTGAACAGGGCAGCGCGGCGAAGTGGGCGCATGCGGCTATGGCGCTGGCTACTCGGGCTCTGGGCGCGGGGGGCGGGAGGGGGTCCCTCCCCGGACAACAGCAGGGAGGGTCCGGGGAGGGACCCCCGCCCGTCCAGGCGGGCGTCGTCTTGAAAATGGCCGAACGGGTTATTCGCGAGGGCGCTGCTCGTGAGGGGAAGATTGCTGCCGATGTGGGGCCTGAGGATGCGCGTGCTCTGCTGGAGGCTTGGCTTGATGGGGTTGGGCTGGAGGTTCGTGGGGGAGAGCTGATCGCTTACCTGCAGAGCGACGATTTCTCTCACGCCGATCTCTATCGGCGCGCTCGTCGGATCCACGACCGGCGGCTACGGAGGGTGGTGGATGAGGGTGCTCGCGCTGTGGCTGGGGGCGACTTCCCCGGTGCCGTCAACGGTCTCTTCGAGGCGCTCGTCCCGGCTGTCCCCTACGCCCCCGCGACCGCCTTCCTCGGGGCCGAGAAAGCGAAGCTGCGCGACCGCCGCGGCGAGCGCCAGCGGGTCGCGGTGATCGCCGACGGGATCGGCTCGATGCACGGGGTCACCCACACGATCGAACAGATCCGCGAGCGCGGCGTCCCCGGCTTCGAGGTCGACATCGTCGGCACCGACCCCGGCGTCGACCGCCGCCTCCCGGCTGCGGCGGAGCTGGAGATTCCCTTCTACGAGGGGATGAGCCTCGGCGTCCCAGGCCTTCCCGACCTGGTCGAGACCCTCGCCGAGGGCTCCTACGACCTCGTCCACGTCACCGCTCCCGGGCCGGCCGGTATCGCCGCCACGCTGATGAGCCGGATCACCGGCGTGCCGCTGCTCGCCAGCTACCACACCGAGATCGCCACCTACGCCGGCATGCGCAGCGAAGACGGGGCCCTGGAGGCGCTGACCCGGGCCGGCCTCGGCGCCTTCTACTCGGCTCCCTCCGCGGTCCTCTCCCCGAGCCCCTCCGCCGATGCCTCGGTGATCGCCCTCGGCGCCCAGCCGCAGCGGGTCGGCCGCTGGGAGCGCGGGGTGGACGTCGGGCGCTTCGACCCCGCCAAGGCCGACCGCGACGCCTTCCCCGGCGAGATCAAGATCCTCTACTCGGGCCGCCTGACCCGCGAGAAGGGGGTCGACCTGCTGGCCGAGACCTTTCTTCGCGCCCACGCCGCCGATCCGCGCCTGCACTTGCTGCTGGCCGGTGGCGGACCCGAGGAAGGCGAGCTGCGCGAGCGGCTCGGCGAGCGGGCCACGTTCCTCGGCTGGCTCGACGGCGAGGACCTTTCTCGCGCCTACGCCAGCGCCGACGCCTTTCTCTTCTGCAGCAGCACCGACACCTACGGCCAGGTGATCCTCGAGGCCGCGGCCAGCGGCCTGCCGATCGTCGCCGTCGCCGAGGGCGGCCCGGCGGCGCTGATCGAGAACCGTCACACCGGCCTCCTCTGCCTCCCGGATCCGGACCACCTCGCCGGGGCGCTGCTGCAACTCGCTACCTCGCCGGCGCTGCGCCGCCAGCTCGGCGCCGCCGGCGCCCGTGCCGCCCGCGAGCGCTCCTGGGAGCGCTCGATGGGGCAGCTCGCCGCCGGCTACCGCCGCGCGCTCGACGGGGCTGCCGCAGTGCGCTCGCAGGGCATAGCCCGTGCCGCATAATGGGTCGATCGACGACCCCGCTCTTTATTTCAACCGCGAGCTCTCCTGGCTCGACTTCAACCAGCGGGTGCTGGAACTGGCCGAGGACCCCTCGGTGCCGCTGCTGGAGCGGGCCCGGTTCTGCGCCATCTACGCCAACAACCTCGACGAGTTCTTCATGGTCCGCGTCGCCGGCCTCTTCGACCAGCTCGACGCCGGGATCGAAGCCCGCGGGCCCGACGGGCTGACGCCGCGCGAGCAGATCGACGCGATCCAGCGGCGGGTGCTGGAGCTGGACGACCGCCTCTGCGAATGCTTCGGCGGCAACCTGCAGCCGGCGCTGGAGGAGCACGGAATCCGCATCGTCACCCTGGAGACCGCCAACGCGGAGGAGCGGCGGGAGATCGACGCCCGCTTCGAGAAGCAGGTCTTCCCGGCGCTGACGCCGCTGGTCATCGGCCTCGGCCGGCCGTTTCCCTACATCTCCAACCTCTCGCTCAGCCTCGGGGTCCTGCTGCGCGACGCCGAGAGCGGCAACGAGATCATCGCCCGGGTCAAGGTCCCGAAGGAGCTGCTCGGACGCTTCCTCCCGCTCGGCGACAGCGGCCTCGCCTTCGTCCCCCTCGAGGAGGTGATCGCCGCCAACCTCGACGCGCTGTTCCCGGGGATCGACGTGATCGACCACGGCTACTTCCGCGTCACTCGCGACGCCGACTTCACCGTCTCCGACGAGGCCGACGACCTCCTGCAGGCGGTCCAGGACGAGATCCGGCGCCGTCGTTTCGGTGAGGTGGTACGGCTCGAGGTCGCTTCCGGGATGAACACGAAACTGCGCGGCCAGCTGGTCGAGGCGCTGCGGCTGGAAGACCGCGAGGTCTACGACATCGAGGGCCTGCTCGACCTCGCCGACCTCGAGGCGATCGCCGACGTTCCCGGCCACGCCGAGCTGCGCTGGCCGCCCTGGACGCCGGTCACCCAGCCGCGGCTGCAGGGCGAGGACGACGAGCAGGTCGACATGTTCGCCGAGATCCGCCAGCGCGACATCCTCGTCCACCACCCCTACGACTCCTTCGCGACCTCGGTCGAGCGCTTCGTCGCCCAGGCGGTCGCCGACCCTGACGTTCTGGCGATCAAGCAGACGGTCTACCGGACCAGCGACGACTCGGCCCTGGTGCCGGCGCTAATCCGCGCCTCCGAACGCGGCAAGCAGGCGGTCTGCATGGTCGAGCTGAAAGCGCGCTTCGACGAGGAGGCGAACATCCACTGGGCGAAGTCGCTGGAGGAGGCCGGCGTCCACGTCGTCTACGGCATCCCCGGGCTGAAGACCCACGTGAAGGCGATCCTCGTCGCCCGCCGCGAGGGCGATCAGGTGCGCGAGTACGTCCACGTCGGGACCGGCAACTACAACCCGAAAACGGCCCGCCTCTACACCGACCTCGGCCTCTTCACCTCCGACCCGGACCTCGGCGCCGACGTCGCCGAGATGTTCAACTTCCTCACCGGCTACGGGCGCCCGGCCGAATACCGCAAGGTGCTGGTCTCGCCGACGACGATGCGGGACCAGATCATCGCCGAGATCGAGCGCACCGCCGCCGCCCACGAGGCCGGCGAAGAGGCGCGGATCGCGCTGAAGATGAACGCCCTCGTCGACGCCCGCTGCATCCGGGCGCTATATGAGGCCTCGCAGAAGGGCGTGCGGATCGACATCAACGTGCGCGGGATCTGCTGCCTGCGCCCGGGGCTGGAGGGCGTCTCCGAGAACATCGGCGTGCGCTCGATCGTCGGTCGCTTCCTCGAGCACTCGCGGATCTACAGCTTCCGCCGCGGCGAGGAGACGCGGGTGCTGATGGGGTCGGCCGACCTGATGCCGCGCAACCTCGACAGCCGCGTCGAGCTCGTCGCCCCGGTCGAGGACACCGCCCTGAAGGCGGAGCTGATGGACGTGCTCGAGCGCTGCTTCGCCGACGACGCCAACGCCTGGGAGCTCGACTCCGACGGGTGCTGGAGCCGGCGCCAGGCCGACGGCGAATCGCGCAGCGTCCAGAAAGAGCTGCTGGCAAGACATTCCGCACGTGCCGCAGAGCATCTCGCCGGTCCCGCCACCGCGGAAGCGCAGGCCCTGTCTCGTCATTAGGATGCGTTGGAGTGGCGCGCTTCTCGCTCCTTCCTCGCGACCGGACCTTCTTCGACCTCTTCATCGAGGCGGGTCAGAACTCCGTGCGGGCGGCGAAGCTGCTCGACGAGATGATGCACAGCTGGCCCGAGAGCGAGGGTCTCTCGCGGGAGATCGTGATCGCCGAGCAGGAGGGCGACCGGATCACCCACGAGATCATCAAACGCCTCAACTCGACCTTCGTCACCCCGATCGACCGCGAGGACATCTACGCGCTGGCGACCCAGATGGACGACATCGTCGACTTCACCGAGGAGGCCGCCGACTTCCTCGGCCTCTACAAGATCGAGGCGCCGATGGAGCAGGCGCAGGCGCTGACCAAAGTCCTCGTCGCCTCCTGCGAACAGCTGGCGAAGGGCCTCGAGCAGCTGCCCACCTTCAAGGACCTCGACAAGTACTGGATCGAGATCCACCGGCTCGAGAACGACGGCGACCGGATCTCCCGCGACGCCGTCGCCTCGCTCTTCTCCAACGGCATCGACCCGATGGTCGTGATCCGCTGGAAGGACATGTTCGCCGTCCTCGAGGAGGCGATCGACGCGACCGAGACCGCGGCCCAGATAATCGAGGGCATAGTGATCAAGAACAGCTAGGCCGTGTCCTCGGACGTAATCCTCGTCATCGTCGTCGCTACCGCGCTGGCGTTCGACTTCACCAACGGGTTCCACGACACCGCCAACGTCGTCGCTACCTCGATCTCGACCGGGGCGGCGCGGCCGTCGGTCGCGATCGGGTTCGCCTCGCTGCTCAACTTCGTCGGCGCCTTCATCTCGATCAGCGTCGCCGCCACCGTCGCCAAAGACGTCGTCGACGCCGAAGTGATCACGCCGACGATCGTCTTCGCCGGGCTGATCGGGGCGATCGCCTGGAACCTGATCACCTGGTACTTCGGGCTCCCTTCCAGCTCCTCGCACGCCCTGATCGGCGGCGTGGTCGGCTCCGCGGTGGCGGCGGCCGGCTTCGAAGCGGTGCTCGCCGAAGGCCTGGTCGGCAAGGTCCTGATCCCGGCGGTCGTCGCCCCGATCCTCGCCTTCCTCGTCGCCGGGGCCGCGATCGGGCTCTCCTACCGGGTGGTGGGGAGGCAGCGGCCGGGGATCGTCAGCCGCGGCTACCGCTACGGGCAGATCGTCTCCGGCGGGCTGCTGGCGCTGGCCCACGGGACCAACGACGCCCAGAAGACGATGGGCGTGATTACCCTCGCCCTGATCGCCAACGGCACCCTCGGCGCCGAAGCCGACCCGCCGTTCTGGGTGATCGCCTCCTCGGCGACCGCGATCGCCCTCGGCACCTACAGCGGCGGCTGGCGGATCATCAAGACGACCGGAACGCGGATCATCAAGATGGATCCGGCGCAGGGCTTCTCGGCCCAGGGGGCGGGCGCGGCGGTGATCCTCGCCTCGACCCACTTCGGCTTCCCGCTCTCGACCACGCACGTGATCAACGGCGGCGTGATGGGGTCGGGGGCGGCGAAACGGCTCTCGGCGGTGCGCTGGGGTGTCGCCGGCAACATCATGGTTGCCTGGCTTCTGACGCTGCCGGCCGCGGCCGCGATCGGCGGCCTCACCTACGCGGTGACGCGGATCTTCGGCACCGGGGCGCTGGGGCCGATCCTCGTCACCCTGATGGCGCTCTCGCTGGTGGTCTCCGCCTTCGCCCGGCGGGCGCGGGGAGGAGCTCCCGTGGAGGCGACCGGCACGTGATCGCAACCATCGTCCACACCGACGAACTGCTGCAGACGATCGCCGCCTCGCTGATCGCCGGCATCGGCGTCACCTTCCTCTTCTCGCTTGGGATCTGGGGGGCCGGCCGGTTCGCTGAGCTGAGCCGCGGCGAACGGCCGGTGGCCGCGACCGCGGCGGCGCTGGTCGGGGCGGTGGCGCTGCTCTGCGTGGCCGGAGCCGTGGTCACCGGCATCGTCGTGATGACGCACAAGTAGTGGTCGTCCTCTTTGGTCAGCTGAGGGTGTTGGCGTCCACCCAGATTCGCCAGATCGCGCCGACCGCGACCGCGAGCAGGAGGATCCAGAGCAGGGTGCCGCCGCCGGTCGAGGTCATCTTGTCGGCGCCGGCGATCAGCAGGGCGATCAGGCCGAGCCCGCTGTAGAGGATCGCGCGGCGGCCGTCGCTCAGCGTCGCCAGCGTCAGCTGGTTCTCGCGGCTGAAGACGTAGACGGCCCAGCTGATCCCGGCGAGGAGGCCGAGCGTCAGCGCGGTCAGGAGCGCTTCGGCGAAGTTGTCGCCGCGGGGGAGGAAGGCGACGACCAAGGCCAGCAGCATGATGATCGCGACGTTGCGGGCGGCTCGCATGCCCTCAGTTTACGAGTGCGTAGGTAAATCGAGTCGAAGATTTTGCGATCTGCGCACCACGGGTGCGCTTTGCCTCGGCACGGTTGCCCCATGCCGTCAGGAACCGGGGAAGCAGCGCACGGGGAGGAGGGGACCGCGTCGGTCGAGCTGGTCGCGGCGGTCCCCTTCCTGCTGCTCGCGGTCCTGGCGGTCGCGCAGATCGCGCTGGCCGGCCAGGCGCTCTGGTCCGCCGGCGTGGCCGCGCGGGCGGGAGCGCGAGCGGCGCTGGTCGGCGGGGACGCCTCCGGCGCGGCCCGCTCCGCGCTTCCGCCTGCGATGCGCGCAGGTGCGAAGGTGGTGGACGAAGACGGGGTGGGGGTCGAGGTCGCGGTACCGCGCCTGATCCCCTCGCTGCCGCCGCTGCGATTGGAGGTTCGGAGCGGCTTGGAGCCGGGCGATGGCTGAGCGCGGTCAGGCGACGGTCGAGCTGGTCGCGGCGCTGCCGGCGCTGCTGCTGGCGGCCCTGGTAGCGCTGCAGCTGCTGCTCGCGGGCTATGCGATCACGCTCGCCGACGGGGCGGCGGAGGCGGGGGCGCTGGCCCTCGCCTCGGGCGGGTCCGCCGCGGAGGCTGCGCGGGAAGCGCTTCCTGGCTGGGCGGAGGACGACGTCTCGGTCGCCGTCGAAGGCGGCGAGGTCTCGGTGCGGCTGCGGCCGCCGTCGCCGATCGAGGGGCTGGCCGACCGCCTCACCGTCACCAGCAGCGCCTCCGCGAGGCCGGCCCGATGACCGTTCTGAGCCCGCAGCGAACGGACCCCGACAACCGACCGCCGGAGCAGACGCTGAGCTTCGTCAACCCGCTGACGCGGGGACGGGTCGTAGTGGTCGGCGCGGTCGGGGAAGCCGAGGGCTCCTGCGGGGCAGCGGCGGCGCTTGCCTGCGCCCGCGCCGATGTGGACACGGCGACGCTTCTGGTCGACGTCGGCGGCAGGACGCCGCGGCCGACGCTGATCGCCTCCGCGGCGGCGCAGAAGCTGGAGGAGCGCCTCGCCGCGCACCTGCCCGACCACCGCGTCGCCGCCCGCGGTCAGGTCTGCCACCTGGCCGTGCCGGCCGAGGTCGAGGGCCTGGAGGCCGCTGCGGCAGGGGCAACGGTCCTGCGCGACGGGCTAACGGTTCTCCACGTACCACCGCCATTGCTGCAGCCGGCGCTCGCTGCTTCGAACCTGCAGCCGTCCGGCGTCCTGTTGCGCGCGAACCTGCGGGAGGACCGGGCGCTGGTCGGCCTGGTGGTGCGGGACCTGCTCGACAGCGGGCTCACTGTCGCGGTCCTCAAGCGCCGCCTCAACTGGGTCGTCGAACGGCGGGCGTTGTTCGGCGTCCTGCCTCCGGGCGGCTCCGGGGGACTGCCCGACCGCCTGGTGCGGCGCCTCTGCGGGCCGCCGCGATGAGGCGGATCCGCAGCGAGTCGGGGCAGGCCCTGATCCTCGCCCTCGGCGGCTCTCTGGCCCTGTTCGCAGCGGCGCTGGCGCTGGTCGCGATCGCCGGGGCGGTGACGGGCAAAGGCCGGGCGCAGCGAGCCGCCGACCTGGTCGCGATCTCGGCGGTGCGCTCGATGCGCGACGACCTGCCGCGGCTGCTGTCGCCACCGCGGCTGGCGGACGGGAGGCCTAACCCCGAGCACATCGACAAGGCCCTCTACCTGGCGCGGGCGCGAGCTGCGGCTCTCGACGCAGCGGGTGAGAACGAGGTGGACCCGGGGCGGGTCGTCCTCGACTTCCCCGACGCGGACTCCTTCGCGCCGGTCCGCGCCAAAGCGACGATCGTCGCCCGGCTGAGAGAAAGCGGCGGCCACCGGGTCGAAGCCACCGCGGTGGCCGAAGCTGCCGCACCCTACGGAGCAGCCGGTTCGGGCGCCACCGGGATGGCGACCGGTGGCGGCTACGGCGGGCCGCTGGTCTATCGCGACGGCGAGGGGATGCGCCCCGACGTCGCCGCCGCCTATGACCGGATGGCCGCAGCCGCCCGCGCCGACGGCCTCGTGCTGATGGTCGTCTCCGGCTTCCGCTCCGACGCCGAACAGGCGGAACTCTTCGCCGCCCACCCCGACCCCACCTGGGTCGCTCCCCCCGGCCACTCGCTGCACCGCTGCGCGACCGAGCTCGACCTCGGGCCGTCCTCCGCCTACGCCTGGCTCGCCGCCCACGCCAGCCGCTTCGGCTTCACCCAGCGCTACTCGTGGGAGGCCTGGCACTACGGCTTCGACGCCGGCCCGGCGCCTTGCTCGCCCGCGGGCGAATCCGTTTCCGCGGACGGGGGAAGGGCCACCTTGGCCGCCACCTCGACCAACCTTCCGTCCTTCGTCCCGGCTCGCTACCGCGAGCCGATCCTTCGCTCTGCCGCCCGCTGGAACGTACCGCCGGCCTTGATGGCCGGGCAGCTGATGGCCGAGTCCGGCTTCGACTCGACCGCCGGCTCCCCCGCCGGTGCCCAGGGCATCGCCCAGTTCATGCCCTCCACCGCAGCCGCCTACGGCCTCTCAAACCCCTACGACCCCGTCGCCGCGATCGACGCCGAGGCCCACCTGATGTCCGATCTCCTGCGCCAGTTCGGCTCCCCCGAACTGGCCCTGGCCGCCTATAACGCCGGCCCGGCCCCGGTCGAAGCCTGCCACTGCATCCCGCCCTACCCAGAGACCCAGGCCTACGTCACCCGCATCCTCGCCCTGATCGGCGGCGCCGGCGCGATCGCAATGCCGAGTTTCGAAGTGCGGTTGGTGGCATGAGTTTTCGTGTCGTGAAGATGAGGATGAGATATGCAAGCCTGCTACCTAGGGAATGACCATGGAGCCGAAGCGGACCTACGGGAAAACCATCAAGGGGGAGCCGATCACCGACGAGTTGATCGAGAAGCTCGTTCGGGAAGCGGAGGAAGGATGGGACGTCGAGGAGCTGATCCGGCAGGGGAAAGCTGTCGCGATTCCTCCTCTGGAGCAAGATGTCGTCCGCGATGACCGATCCCGTCCTCCTGGTCCAGCTCAGCGACCTCCACGTCGGGGGTAGCGAGAACGGGGTCGACCCGATCCCGCGTTTGGAAGCGGTGATTGAGGCGGTGCGGGGGCTGCCCAATCGGCCCGACGCCGTGGTCGTCACCGGCGACCTAACCGATGACGGCGCCGAGGAGAACTTCCGAATCGCCCGGGAGCTGCTGGAGGGTCTGGACGCGCCACTCCACGTTCTGGCAGGCAACCACGACGACCGCGGCCGGATCCGGGCGGCGTTCGACCTGCCGAGGGAGGGGGAGGAACCGGTCGACTACTCGGTCGACGTCGGCGAGCTGCGGCTGGTCATCTTCGACTCCAACGTTCCCGGTCGCGACCCGGGGAGCTACGACGCGGAACGGCTCGATTGGCTGGATCGGGAGTTGGCTGCACAGCCCGAGCGCCCGACGATCCTCGCGGTGCACCACCCGCCCTTGGCCACTGGAATCGCCGAGTGGGACGCGATCAATCTCGATCGCGGCGACCGCGAGGCGCTGGGCGAGGTGGTCGCGCGGCATCCGCAGCTGCGGGCGATCGTCGGCGGTCATCTCCACCGCATCGCCGCCTCGACTCTGAGCGGCTGCCCCGTCCTCGCCGCACCCAGCACCTACCTGCAGGTCCTTCCCAACTACCGCCGCGACGAGATCGAGTGGGTCGACCCGCCCGGGTTCGCGATCCACGTCTGGGCCGGGGGCGAGCTGGCCTCCCAGGTACAGGCGGTGCCGTTCTCGCGCTAGGGCCTCACCGCACCGGCGTCGTCGGCGCCAGGTGCTCGTGGACGAAGCGGACAACGGCGGCCCCCTCGCCGACCGCGGTGGCGCAGCGCTTGATCGAGCCGGCACGTACGTCGCCGGCCGCGTAGACGCGGGGGACGCTGGTTTCGAGCAGGCCCTCGGCGCCGATTTCCGACCCGGTGCGGATGAAGCCCTTCTCGTCGCGGTCTACTGCCTCTGCGAGCCAGCCGGTGCAAGGCGAGGCGCCGAGGAAGAGGAAGAGGAATGAGTAGGGGAGGCGAGTCCCGTCGGTCAGCGTCACCTCCTCGAGTTTGCCGTCGTTGCCGTGGAGCTCGGCGATTTCGCTGCGGTCGCGGACGCTGACCCCGTAGCGGTCGAGCTCGTCGAGCAGGTAGCTGGACATCGTCTCCGCCAGGTCGGCGCGCCGGTGCAGGAGCGTGACCAGGGCCCCGCCGCGGGCGAGCCAGATGGCCGCCTGCGCCGCGGAGTTGCCGCCGCCGATGACGCCGACCCGCTGGCCGCCGCAGATCTGGGCCTCGGGCGGGCCGGCGGCGTAGAAGACACTCAGCCCCTCGTACTGCTCGAGATCGGCGACCGGGAGTTTCCGGTATTCGGCCCCGGTCGCGATCACCACCGCGCGGGCGGAGATCTCGTTGCCCTCCTCGAGCCGGACGAGATGACGACCGTCGCCGGGCTCCAGCGCCTGGGCCCGGTACGGCGTCGCGGTGCGGGCGTTGAACTTGCGCGCCTGGGTGACGGCGCGGCTGGTCAGCTCGCTGCCGGTGATCCCGGCCGGGAAGCCGAGGTAGTTCTCGATCCGCCGCGAGGTGCCCGCCTGGCCTCCCAGGACAGTGCTCTCGACGACGAGCGTGTCGAGCCCCTCCGAGGCGCCGTAGACGGCGGCGCCGAGGCCGGCCGGGCCGCCGCCGATCACCAGCAGGTCGACCTCCTCGCGCGCGCCCAGCTCCAGGCCGATTCCCAGCGCCCGCGAGAGTTCGCCGTCGCTTGGCGCCCGTAGCTCAGCCCCGCCCGGCAGCCGCACCAGCGGGATCTCGGCCGGGTCCAGGCCCTCCAGCGCCCGCGCCGCCTCGGCGTCCTCGGCGCTGTCGGTCCAGGTGAACGGCAGGCGCTGCCGTTTCGCGAAGTCGACCAGCTGCCGGGTCGGCGCCGAACCGCGCGGGCCGACGATCCCGATCCCGATCCCCTGTCGCTGCTGCAGCAGTTCGCGCCGCTGCACGAAGGCGGAGAGGAGGATGTCGGAGAGCGGCGCGTCCTCGAGCAGCAGCTTGCGCAGCTCTTCGCGCTCGACCGCGATGTAGCGCATCGGCTTCGTCACATCCGCGGTCAGGAAGACGGTCTGGCCCGAGAGCAGGTTCATCTCGCCGAGGAACCCGGACGGGCCGTGGCGGACGATCTCGTTCCCGGCCGCGTCCAAGACCGCCGCTTCGCCCTCGAGGATCGCGATGAAGGGGTAGGTCTCGTCGCCGATTTCGAACAGCTTCTCGCCGACCTCGGCGGTTCGCTCCTCGCCGTGCCGCGCAAGCGTCGCGAGCTGACTGCTGGAGAGGACGCGACTGACTGGACCGGCCACGCGTCAAGGCTACCCGTCGGGGTAGGTTGCCCTTACGTCAGCGACCGAAAGGACTGCGATGCGCAACCCCTTCACCCACAAGAAGCTGGAGGAGGTCAAGGACTCGGCGGCCGACTTCGGCCACGCCGACAAGATGGAGGCCCGCTTCGCCAAAGGCGACCTGGAGACGGAGGAGACCGGTTTCAGCTTCCACCGCCTGAAGCCGAACAAGCGGCAGCCGTTCGGCCACCGGCACGAGGATGCCGAGGAGGTTTACGTGATCGTCCGCGGGGACGGCCTCTTCAAGCTCGACGACGAGATCATCGAGGTGGAAACGCTCGACGCGATCCGCGTCTCACCCGAGGTGACCCGCGCCTTCGAAGCCGGCGACGACGGTCTCGAGGTCCTCGTTTTCGGCCCCCGCAAGGACGGCGACGGCGCCCTCGACCACGAGTTCTGGACCGATTAAACGCCGAGACCGCAAAAACCCTTCCTGAGGAAGGATTCTTGCGGTCTCGCGGATAGACTGCGCGCCGATGCCAGCCGCAGAGGTCAACGGGGTGGAGGGGATGAAGGCCTTGGTTGGCCAGGAGGTCGGGCCGAGCGAGTGGCGGACGATCACCCAGGCCGACATCGACGCCTTCGCCGAGCTCTCCGGCGACCATCAGTGGATCCACGTCGACCCCGAGCGGGCGCAGACCGAGAGCCCCTACGGCACCACGATCGCCCACGGCAACCTCACCCTCGCCACCGTCGACGGCTTCCGCACCGAGCTGATCAGCTCCACCGGCTTCGCCCTCGGCGTCAACTACGGCTGGAACAAGATCCGCTTCCCCGCCCCCGTCCCGGTCGACTCCCGCATCCGCGCCAAAGCCGAGGTCGTCTCGGTCGAGGAGAAGGGCAACGGCTGGTACGAGGTCATCACCCGCTTCATCCTCGAAGTCGAGGCCGCCGACAAGCCCTGCTTCGTCGGCGACTCGGTGACGCGGGTGATGGCGGCGCCTGCGTAGTACAGGTATCCGGCGGCTGAATGAGTCGTCTGAAAAGCCTGAGTAAAGGTTGTCGCTCGATCGGTTGATAAGCTACCGCGGGTCGGCACGTGAAAGCGGCCGACCGTCCTGATCCAAAAGGGCAGGACGCACGCATAAGGGTCGCCGCTGTGCGACACCGCAAAATAGAAGGAGAACGCGATGAATATCGCCAGCAAGGGAAGTAGCGCAGACTCGGGCAGCCGTAAGGTCACGTTCCGCTTTACCGGGATTGAGAGCGCCCGCAGGATGCAAAACGAGCGAGATAAATCGCTTGGCATCGTTCGCCATTACATGGACGTGCCGGTCACGCAGTTGGAAGAGGGCCTAGCTCAACTCAGCGGTCCGAATCCTAGACCTCTGCCGAATACGAACAAGAAGGTTGCTCGGCAGATCGAATCCAGCCTGCTCAATTTTGAGACTCCCGAGGTGGACGTGTTTCATCTCGCACACCTCGGCATTACGATCGTGGGGGATGTCGTTAAGGAAGACGACGATTCGATTGTCGTGTCTTTCCAAGTTGACCCTGAGGACTCGGAGGAGCCGGCCGACGGCGTGGTCAACGGCCTGCACTCTCTCGCCGTGATCGAGAAGGTCCTGAAGGAGAGCGAGGTGTCGGACCGTCAGTACGTGACGTTCAACGTGATCTCCGGCATCCCGTCCTCGAAGCGCGACACCCTTATTCCTTGGATTGCCCGAGGTCGGAATACGGTCCTACAGGTCAAAGATCAGTCAATCGACAACCTGATGGGGCTCTTCGAGCCGTTTAAGGAAGCCATGTCGCTCATGCCCTATGCAGACAGGATTGGTTGGGAGGAGAGCGCGCGGACGGACTATGACGTTCTTGACGTGCTGTCGATCCTCACGGCACTCAACCCCGTTGCCTTTCCCAATGAGGCGCCTTCTGGTGACGAGATCACCCACCCGGTCGCCGCATACGAGAAGCAGTCAGTGGCACTCAAGATGTTTGAGGACGAGCGCTATCGCGACAGCTTCAAGCAAATGATTCCCCTCCTGCCCGATGCGCTACATCTCTACGACGTCATCCGCAGCACCGCGACCGAAAAGTACAACACGGGTAAACGTCAAGCCGGACATCTGCGAATCGTCGAGAAGAAGCTGGGCAAAGACGGAAAGGCGAAGCCCAACGTGTGGACTTTCCCTTTCGTCAAAAAGGAAGACGGGAGCTACGGCATCACCGGCACGTACCGTTTGTCCAACGCGGCAACCTATCCGATGCTTGCTGCCTTCCGGGTGTTTGTCCGGCAGAACGCTGCTCAGACCCGGATGAGCTGGGAGGGCGGATTCAAAGCGGTTCTCAAGGCCTGGGATGATCTAGGAGAGGAGATGATGGTTTCCTGCGTTGAGACCTCCCAGAGTCTGGGCGGTGCGAACAACATCAATGCGGTCGGCAAGAACCGACCGCTATGGCGAGCCCTTCACAAGACGGCCAAGAGCTACGCGGCAGAGATGGAGAACAAGCGCCTTCGTGCTCAGCTCGATCAGGCGAAACTGGCCCACTCCTAGTGTGCGACGCCGGGCGGCCTCAGGGCCGCCCGGTGCTTCATCGAGTAGACCCCGACCATCCACAACAGTTGTGGCTCAGCCCACTGACGGTAGGCGCTCTAGCGCATCCACGGTGTGCGAGCAGGCTCGCGCTGCCTCGGTGCCCTTCGTCTCCAGGTGGTCGAAGAAGAAGCTGCGGTGGGTCCCGTGCTCCTGGAAGTGGTGCGGAGTTAGGACTGCCGAGATGATGGGCACCCCGGTTTCCAACTGCACCCGCATCAAACCGCCGATCACCGCTTCGGCGACGAACTCGTGGCGGTAGATGCCGCCGTCCACGACGAGGCCGGCCGCGACGATGGCGTCATAGGTTCCGGTTGCGGCCAGGCGGCGGGCGTGCAGCGGAATCTCGAAGGCGCCGGTCACCTCGAAGTAGTCGATGTTCTCCGCCGGCGTGCCGAGTTCGGCGATCTCACCGGCGAACCCTTCCTTGATCTGGTCGACGAGGTCCTTATGCCAGCACGCCTGGACGAAGGCAAGGCGCCGTTTCTCGTTCATGGATCGCGCTCCTCTCGTTTCCGGATTACAGCGGTGCGACTTTTCCCCGCTATAGGGGGGATAAGGCACACCGCTGCGCTCGCAGGAACTACTTGACGGTCAGCGTTCCTTCCATGCCGGCTTCCCGGTGGCCGGGGACGGAGCAGTAGAAGGTGTAGGTGCCGGGCTTGAGGTTGGCGGTGGTGGAGTCGGAGCCTTCGGCGAGGACTTCGGTTTCGGCGATGGTTTCGCCGCTGGAGTCTTCGATCGCGACGTCGTGGGGGACGGGCGAGGAGTTGGTGAAGTCGACCGTCACCTTGCCCGCCTTGGCAGTGGCTTCGCTCGTGGTGAAGGCGAGCTGGCCGCTGGGGTCGGCTTCGATGTCGACCGCGGCGCCCGAGCCTGCGGATCCGCCTTCGGCTTCTTCCTTGGCTTCGCCCGCCTTTTCTTCGGCTTCTTCGCCGGCTTCTTCGGCCTTTTCGCCCGCTTCTTCGGCGCCTTCTTCGACTTCTTCGGCGGCGCCTGCCGCCGGCGAGGTGTCGCCGCTCGTCGAGTTGCCGCCTCCGCATGCGGCGAGCGCCAGAGCGGCGAGGAGCATGACGAACAGGGTGAGGAGCTTCTTCATTTCTTTCCTTTCCCGCAGGGACAGGTCTCGACGCAATCTAGCCGCGATACGTAAAGAAGCGCTACCCGGTTCAGCGGCCGTGGAACTCCGGGGTGCCGCCGCTGAAGAAGGTCTCGACTCCGTTGCGCAAATCCTCGGTCGCCATCGAGTCGGCGATCCCGTGGCGCTCCAGCTGCAGGTGGTCGTTGATGCTGTTCTCGATGCTGACCCCGACCAGCTTCTTCGCCATCCGCACGTAGTGCGGGGCCTTACTCGCCAGCTCACCGGCCCGCACCCGCGCCCGCTGCATCAGCTCCTCGGCGCCGACGACCTCGCTCACCAGCCCCAGCGCCAGCGCGTCTTCGGCGCTCAGGTTGGGATCGTCGAGCAGTAGTTCCAGCGCCTTGCTCGGCCCGACGACACGCGGCAGGAAGTAGGTCATGCCGCCGTCGGGTGAGGCGCCGATCCGGCCGTAGGCGGGGGCGAAGAAGGCGGTGCTGGCGGCGATGCGGATGTCGCAGGCGAGCGCCAGCGAGAACCCGGCCCCGGCGGCGGGGCCGTTGATCGCCCCGATCACCGGATAGGGGATCCGCCTCAGGTCGACGATCGCCTGGTGCAGGACCTCGGCTCCCCGCCGCACGTCCGAGGGCAGGTCGATCTCGCCGGACTCCATCCCTTTGCGGAACCAGGTGACGTCGCCGCCGGCGCAGAAGGCCTTGCCGGTGCCGGTGACGATCAGCGCCCGCAGCGGCGCCCGGTCGGCCAGCCAGGCGAAGGCGACGGTCATCTCGCCGATCATTTCCGGGCTCATCGCGTTGAAGGCGTCGGGCCGGTCGAGGGTAAGGGTCCCGATCTCGCCGTCGATCTCGATCCGGATCGTGTTCAGCTGCGGCGGGTCGATCGTCTCCGTGGTCATCTCTCTCCCTCGTGGCGGTGGTTGGCCGAGTGGCCAGCAGCCTACCCTTACAGCGATGGCCAAAGGCAAGGAGAAGGCAGGGGGGGAGGGCGCCCTCTCGCGGGCGGAGCGGATCGCCCAGCAGCGCAAGGAGCTGCCCGACCAGCCCGGCGTCTACCTCTTCTACGACCGCGACGGGGAGCTGCTCTACGTCGGCAAGGCGCGCTCGATTCGCAAACGGATCTCCTCCCACTTCTCCGGCGGCAACACCCGCCTCACCTCCCGCATCGACCGGATCGAGAGCCTGGTCACCGCCAACGAGGCGGAGGCGCTGCTGACCGAGCAGAGCTTCGTCAAGCGCCACCGCCCGCGCTTCAACATCCGCCTCCGCGACGACAAGTCCTACCCCTACGTCGCCGTCAGCCTCGACGAGGCCTATCCGCGCGTCTACTTCACCCGCGAGAAGCACCGCAGCGGCCGCGCCTACTTCGGTCCCTTCTCCAGCGCCAAGCGGGTGCGGGAGACGCTCGACCTGCTCGGCAAGCTCTTCCAGTTCCGCACCTGCGAGGGCAGGGAGCCGGGCCGCCGCTCCGGCAGCCCCTGCCTCGACTACTACATCAAGCGCTGCGGGGCGCCCTGTGTCGAGTACATCAGCCAGGAGGAATACCGCCGCAACATCGAGGCGATCGTCGACTTCCTCTCCGGCCGCTACCGCCAGGTCGAGCGCGAGGAGGAGGGGAAGATGAAGGCGGCGGCGCAGGCGCAGGAGTTCGAGCGCGCCGCCCTGCACCGCGACCGCCTGAAAGCGATCCGCTCGCTGTTCGAGCGCCAGCGCGTCGCCGGTGTCTCGATGGGGACCGCCGACCTGATCGGAGTCGCCGTCGAGGGCCAGGACGCCAACGCCCAGGTCTTCCAGGTCCGCGACGGGATCCTCGCCGAGCGCCAGAGCTTCTACCTCGAAAACGAGGGCGAACGCGAGCCGGCCGAGGTCGCCGAGGAGTTCATCTCCCAGTACTACTCGGCCTCGCCCTCGATGCCGCGGCAGATCGTCGTCGGCTCCTACCTGCGCGACCGCGCCGAGGTCTTGGCCGAGGCGCTGGGCGAGCGGCGCGGGGCACCGGTCGAGGTCCGCGCCGCCGAGCGCGGCGACAAGCGGCGGCTGCGCGAGCTGGCCGAGCGCAACGCCCAGCTCGCCCTCGACCAGGACCGGTTGCGGCGCGAGCACCGGCGCTCGCGCCGGGTCGAGAGCCTGGCGGCGCTGGCCCAGGCGCTGGGGATGGAGGAGCTGCCGGTGCGGATCGAGGGCTTCGACATCTCGACGATCGGCGGCGAGCACACCGTCGCCTCGATGGTCGTCTTCGAGGGCGGCGCGACGAAGAAGTCCGACTACCGCCGCTTCAAAGTCCGCGGCGACCTGCGCGAGGGCGGCACCGGCAACGGCGGCCCGGACGACTTCGCCTCGATGGAGGAGGTCTTAAGCCGGAGGATGGCGCGCTACCTCGAACAGGCCGACCTCTCGCCGCACGACCGCAAACGCGACCCCAGCTTCGCCTCGCTTCCCTCGCTGATCCTGATCGACGGCGGCAAAGGCCAGCTGGCCGCCGGGGTGCGGGCGCTGCAGCCGTTCACCGAACGCGGCGTGACGGTGATCAGCCTCGCCAAGCGGCTGGAGGAGGTCTACGTCCCCGGCCGCGCCGAGCCGCTCGACCTCGCCGCCGACTCGGAGGCCTCGCGCCTGCTGCAGCGGGTCCGCGACGAGGCGCACCGGTTCGCGATCGAGCACCATCGCGGCCGCCGCGACCGCGGCATGCTCGAAGGCTCAGTGCTCGACGAGCTGCCCGGAGTCGGCCCCGCCCGCAAGCGGGCGCTGCTGCAACACTTCGGCACGCCGGAGCGGTTCCTTGCCGCCACCCGCGAGGAGCTCGAGGCGGTGCCCGGCCTGCCTGGCAAAGTAGGCCGCGAGATCCATGAGCAGCTCAACCGAACCAACTGAGGTGGCGATGGCCAAGCAGGTGACGCTGGTCGTGATCACCGGCCACTCCGGCGCCGGCAAGTCGGAGGCGATCGCCTCCTTCGAGGACGGCGGCTACTTCTGCGTCGACAACCTGCCGCCGCGGATGATCGCCGGCCTCGGCGAGCTGTTCCGCCACGAGGGCAGCGGCGTCGAGCGAGCCGCGGTCGTCTCCGACGTGCGCGGCGGCGAGTACTTCGACGACCTGCTGCAGGTGCTCGACGACCTCGAGGCCGAAGGCCTGCGGCCGATGGTCCTCTTCCTCGAGGCCGGCGAGGAGGTCCTGCTCGACCGCTACAAGGAGACCCGCCGCCGCCACCCGCTGGCGCCGGAAGGGCGGATCGTCGAGGGGATCCGGGCCGAGCGCGAGCTGCTGGCGCCGCTGCGCGAGCGCGCCGACAAGGTGATCGACACCAGCGACCTGACCGGGGCCGAGCTGCGGCGGCAGATCACCGAAGAGCTGCTCGGGCAGGAGGAGACCGGCAAGCTCGCCCTCACCCTGCTCACCTTCGGCTTCAAGAACGGGCCGCCCCGCGACGCCGACCTGACGCTGGACGTCCGCTTCCTGCCCAACCCCCACTACGTCGACGACCTGCGGCCGAAGACCGGTCTCGACCAGGAGGTTCAGGACTACGTCGAGCAGGGGACCCAGGCGGGCGAGTTCTACGGCCGCCTGCTGCCGCTGCTCGAGTTCCTCGTCCCCGCCTACGTCGCCGAGGGCAAGAGCCACCTGACGATCGCCGTCGGCTGCACCGGCGGCCGCCATCGCTCGATCACCGTCGCCGACCGCATCCGCCGCGACCTCGCCGCGCGCGAGGACGTGATCGTCCGCGTCAAGCATCGCGACGTCGACATTGGTTGAATCGCCCCCGTTGCCTGATCCCGTCATCTCCATAAAGGGCCTGCGGAAGAGCTACGGCGAGACCGAGGCGGTCCGCGGCATCGACCTCGAGGTCAACCGCGGCGAGGTCTTCGCCTTCCTCGGGCCCAACGGGGCGGGCAAGACGACGACGGTCGAGATCCTCGAGGGGTACCGCAAGCGCAGCGGGGGAGAGGTGACGGTGCTGGGCGAGGACCCCGAGCGCGCCGGGCGCGAGTGGCGCGAGCGGATCGGGATCGTCCTGCAGAGCGGCCGCCTCGACCCCTACCTGACCGTGCGCGAGTCGCTCGACCTCTACGCCGGCTACTTCCGCGCCTCGCGACCGACCGAGGAGGTGATCTCGCTGGTGGGGCTGGAGAGCAAAGCCGACGAGAGGACCGGCCGGCTCTCCGGCGGCCAGCAGCGGCGCCTCGACGTCGGCATGGCTCTGGTCGGCGACCCCGAGCTGCTCTTCCTCGACGAGCCGACCACCGGCTTCGACCCGTCGGCGAGGCGACAGGCCTGGGATGTGATCGCCGGCCTCCGCGACCTCGGCAAGACCGTCTTCCTCACCACCCATTACATGGACGAGGCGCAGCGCCTCGCCGACCGGGTGACGATCATCGCCGCCGGTCAGATAGTCGCCCAGGGCACGCCCGAGGACCTCGGCGAACGCGACGCCGGCGAGACGACGATCCGCTACCGCCAGGACGGCCGCGAGGTCGTCCTGCAGACGGCCACCCCCGTCGAGACCCTGCATGAGCTGACCGCGAAGGCGCTCGCCGACGGCGAGGTGCTCGCGGGCCTGGAAGTGACCCGGCCCTCGCTCGAGGACGTCTACCTCCAGCTCACGGCGGCGAGGGAGACCGACGGATGACCGGCCTCGCCCTCGTCGGCCACCAGTTCCGCTACGACCAGAAGGCCTTCTGGCGCAACCCGGCCTCCGTCTTCTTCACGGTGATGTTCCCCGTGATCCTCTTCCTCATCCTCGCCCTCGTCTTCAGCGGCGAAGACGTGAACGTGCGCGGCGGGATCGACGCCACCACCTACTACGTGCCGGCGATCATGTCGCTGGCGATCATCTCGGCGACGATGCAGACGCTGGCGATGACGCTGGTGATCGCCCGCGAAGACGGCCGCCTCAAGCGCGGCCGCGGCACCCCGATGCCGCCCTGGGTCTTCATCGCCGGCCGGGTCGGCAACTCGATCGTCGTCGCCCTGATGATGCTGGTCCTGCTGGCCGCGATCGGCGCCCTCTTCGGCGCCGACGTCCCCTGGGACCGCCTGCCGGCGATCCTCCTCACCCTCGTCGTCGGCGCCGCCGCCTTCTGCTGCCTCGGCATCGCCCTCACCGCCCTGATCCCCTCCCAGGACGCCGCCGCCGCGATCGTCAACGCCCTGCTGCTGCCGCTCTACTTCCTCTCCGGCGTCTTCATCCCCGAAGACCAGCTGCCCAACGGCGTCATCGCCTTCGCCGACCTCTTCCCGGTCCGCCACTTCTTCGACGCCTTCTTCGACGCCTACGTCCCCGCCGGCGGCTCGGCGATCTCCTGGGACAACCTCGCGATCGTCGCCCTCTGGGGCGTCGCCGGCCTGCTGCTGGCGATCCGCTTCTTCAGATGGACTCCCAAGTCCGGCTGAAGGGTGCCCCCTTCCTTTGTGTCGCTATGCGGAACAAAGGAAGGGCGCCCCTCTGATCAGGACCCGCTCAAGCCCCTCCAAAAATCCGGGAGGGGGCGACCGGAATGAGCGCGAAGGGCGGGGAGGTCGGGGACCAAGCGGGACAGTCACGACGCGACTCCCGCATAGCGGCGCTATGTGGGAGTCGAGGAGGGGCTGTATCCGCGCCGGTCATCCGGCCTCATCCGCCCCGCGCTCATTCCGGTCGCCCCCTCCTATAGCCTCCGAACAACCAATGCTTCACCACGTCCTCCTGGAGGTCGGCGATCTCGACCGCAGCGCCGCCTTCTACGACTCGATGCTGGCCCCGCTGGGCTGGCGACGGCATTTCGAGCAGGACCAGACGATCGGTTGGGGCATCGCCAAGCCCGTCTTCTTCGTCTCTGGAAAGCACGATCCCCAGCCGGGTTTCGGCCTGCTTAGCTTCTCGGCGCTGGGGATCGTCGCGGTCAAGGCGGCCTGGGAGAATGGGGTCAAGGCCGGCGGCGTCAGCGTCTCCGACCCGGGTGAGCAGCGCTCGCACGGGTCGGGCTCCTACTCCGCTTTTCTCAAGGACCCCGACGGGTACGAGATCGAGATCACGATCGGCTCCGACTAAGCAGCGGAGCCGGAAGCGCCGAGTCCTTAGGATCGGCTTCCCCACATACAAATAGGAGGAATTGGTTCATGGCTGTGAAGGTCGGCATCAACGGTTTCGGCCGCATCGGGCGCAACGTCTTCCGCGCCGCCAAGGAGGCGAACGCCGAGATCGACTTCGTCGCCGTCAACGACCTCGTCGACACGCCGACGATGGCCCACCTGCTCAAGTACGACTCGATCCTCGGCCGCTTCCCGGGTGGGGTGGAGGTCAGCGGTGAGGACATCGTCGCTGGCGGGGACACCGTCAAGGTGCTCTCCGAGCGCGACCCGGCTCAGCTGCCCTGGGGCGAGCTCGGCGTCGACGTCGTGATCGAGTCGACCGGCTTCTTCACCGCCCGCGCCGAAGCCGCCAAGCACCTCGACGCCGGCGCCAAGAAGGTGA
>Ga0207661_10000102_pt1 | contig 54330 bp, 44 predicted proteins | sample KBSC713LmetaG_FD_184337 | JGI IMG/M metagenome (GOLD analysis project Ga0207661, IMG submission 184337) | Corn rhizosphere microbial communities from Kellogg Biological Station, Michigan, USA - KBS C7.1-3L metaG (SPAdes) (version 2) | ecosystem: Host-associated > Plants > Roots > Rhizosphere ...
TCGATACCGATGCCAAGTTGAAAAGTCATTGTGGCGACGCTCGTAGGCGGATGAACGCTGAACCCGATGCCCACGCCCTGGCCGGGCAGTATCTGCGCGGCAGGAGACAGCTTCTGCGTCACCGTCGCGGACACGGCGGCATTTGCCGCGAATTGAAACGACTCCTCGACATCTGGGGAATAGCCAGAGGCGCACTCGCCGTCGATACTGCCCGAGCGAGCGTAGAGACTTGCGCAGCCATTGAGCGCATTCAACCACATCGCAGCAACGCAAGAGCGCGCCAGCGCATCCGCGTCGCACGTCGAACACCGCATGCCCGTTGCGAGGCCAGTATAGAGCATCGCCAGAAGCCGGGCAATGCGGGCAAAGAGTATATCGAACGAACGCGCAAGGAGGGACAGGCATACGCCGTTGGTCCCGGAGTCGAAAAAAGAGCCGCTCCTGCCCCGCCATCAGCACGAACGTGGCACACACACTAACCCCGCCCGCCGACACGACACGACAGGAGCGACTCACACGAGCGACTCACGCGCTTACGGCCAGTCTGGCCGTGGATATTCAGGGGGCTTGAAATTGGGATCGGACGAGAGCGGATAAATGGGGACCAGTTGTCCGCCCTGCCATTGGAACATGAAGGTTTCGATGACGACATTCTGACCGGTGTCGTCGAACTTGACAGGTCCCTGCACGCTGGTGAACGTATCCTTATGCAGTTCCGCGATCAGCTTGGCTTGGTCCAGCGATTTGGTCTTTGCGATTGCCTGCTGAACCACCTGGCCCACGGAATACGCCTCGGGAACATCCGAGCTGATCGCGCTGATATCGCCCTCATACGCCTTGAGATAGGCCCGCACCATTGCCTGATTCCCCGGTGTCGTCTGCTGTGGATACCAGCCGTTCGGAACCATGATGCCTTCCGCCGAGCGTGCCCCACCGATGGCATTCAGAAAGTCATTGCCCTGATCGGGGCCAGCCGTGCCTACAATGGCCTTCGGATTGTAGTTCTGCTGCTTAAACGCGAGCGTGAACGCCTTGAAGTCCTCCAGCAACGTCCCCAACACGACGATATCAGCCTTGGCGTTCACGAGCTTCTGGGCAATCGGCGCGAAGTTCGTGGTATCAGACGAGTACACCGTATACGACACCGTCTGGATGCCAGCCTGTCCGAGCAGCTGCCGAGCGAGGTCAATCTGTGGCTGCGTGAACGGATCATCCTCGGTGGCATATGCCGCCGTCTGCGGACGCTCACTCGGAGGCAGCGAGAGCATCAGCCGCGTAAAGCTGATCAGGTTGTTCGCAACGGGCAGCGAGACATCGAAGACGTTATTGAGTCCCTGGGTAAAGACGGAGGGGCCGCCGCCTGCGCCTTCGACGAACGCATAGCCATAGTGCTGTGCGGTCACCGCGGCAGGTTTGGTCAGTTTGGTTGAGAACGGCCCAAACAGCAAGTCGCAATGGTCAACGGTGATCAGCTGCTGGTAGTTCGTGACGACTTTCGTGTCGCTGCTGGCGTCATCCAGAATATCGAGCGTGACCTTGCGCCCGAGCAGGCCACCGCTGGCGTTGACACTGTTGGCCCAGAGTTGGTAGCCCTGTTGAAACGCCTGACCATCCGCCGCGAAGTCACCGGTGAGCGAAAGTGAGACGCCGATTTTGATGGGACTAACGTTAGTCGTCTGCGCCGCCGGAGCAATACCACATGCCGTAACTGTCATCACGGCCAGACAGACGAGGACAACAACACCACAGGTTCGACGAAACGCACTATGCGAACGTCTACCCACGTCCGTTCTCCCTTCACGCCAGTGACACGCCTGGTAGAGCGTCGTCACATGCGTCACACGCGTCGCATCCACAACATTCGACGAGGCTACAGGCCCGATGGGTCGTTCATCAATTCCGCCACTGTCGCGAGGAACTGCGCGCCCCTCGCGCCATCAACAACACGATGATCGCAGGAGAGACTGAGCGTGATGGTCGGGCGCACCGCTGGCTGGCCATCCACCGGAATCACCCGGTCAACCAGCGCGCCAACCGCCAGAATCGCCGCCTGCGGGCTATTGATGATCGCCGTGAAGGCGTCGATACCGTACATGCCCAGGTTGCTGATCGTAAATGTGCCGCCCTGCAGGTCGGAGGGGCGCGTCTTCCCCGTCTGCGCCCGCGCCACCAGCTCCGCCCGATGGCGAGCGATGCCGCTCAGGCTCAGGTCGTCGGCACGTGGGATGACCGGCGCCACCAGACCATCCGCCGTCGCGACCGCGAGCGCAATGTTCACCTCGTCGTGCGCGACGATAGCCCCATGCTGCCAGGATGCGTTGAGGCGCGGGTGCAGCCGCAGCGCGGTCGCCACCACTTTAACCAGTAAATCAGTGTACGTCAACTTCTCGGTCGCGCGCTTCTCCGCCTGTGCGAACCATTGCTTGAACGCGGTAGCATCCAGCTCGCGCATCAGAAAGAAGTGGGGCGTGGTCGTCCAGCTCTGGGTCGTACGTTGCGCCATCAGCCGCCAGACCGTGCTCATGGACTGCTCGTCCACAGCCGCAGCCGCAGGCACGGCGCTCGTGGCCGTTGGCGCTACAGACGCCGCGGGCAGCGTAGCGCTTTCGGCAGCCAGCACATCCGCAGCCAGCACGACGCCGCCCGGTCCGCTCCCCCGCACCGCCACCAGATCGACGCCACGCTCCGCCGCGATACGCCGCGCCTTCGGGGAGGCCTGGCGACGCCCATTCGCGCCCCCCACCCCAGATGGGCTGGCCGCAGCCACGCCAGGGACCGCAATCGCTTCTGGTTCTGGTTCTGGTTCTGGTCCCCCTCCCCCTTTAGGGGAGGGGATAGGGGAGAGGGCCGCTTCCCCCGGTGCGAGGATAACGGCGATCACCTGCGCGACCGGCACTTCGTCACCCACCTGCGCCGCCACCCGTGACAGGATGCCCGTCGCGGGCGCCTCCAGGTCCACCGCCGCCTTGTCCGTCTCGATCACCACCAGCGGCTCGCCAGCGGTCACGGCCTCGCCCTCGGCTTTGAGCCACTCGACGATCTTGCCGGTGTCCTGAGCCATCCCCAGCGCGGGCAAGATGACATCTGTCGCCATGAACGATCTCCTGTACACCTACATCTTATTGGCGCTCGGTCGCGCTGTGCGCCATCGCGCCGCGTCGGTGGCCGTCCGCCTTCACATTCAGATGCGACTGCACCTCACGCTTCGTCGCCAGCTGCCCATTGACGGTGTAGTAGTGGGTGCCAGCCACCAGCAGCTCTTCGGCGGGGAAGCGCGTGATGACCTCGCAGCCGTCCTTCGTGACCACCAGCTGCTCTTCGATGCGGGCGGCGGTCCAGCCATCGGAGGCGGGCCAGAACGTTTCCAGCGCGAAGACCATCCCCTCCTCGATCACCTCGGGGTGGTCGAGCGAGACCAGGCGACTGAAGATCGGCTTTTCCCAGATCGAGAGGCCGACGCCGTGGCCATATTGCAGTGCGAAGGCCGCCTCCTCGTCGGGGAAACCGAATTCCTGCGCCTTCGGCCAGAGCTTCACCACATCCGCCGTCGTCACCCCCGGCTTGATGACGTTGATGGCGGCGTCCAGTATCTCGCGGCACTTCTTGTAGGCGTCCACCATCGCCTGCGAGGCGCTGCCCACCGCGAAGGTGCGATAGTAGCAGGTACGATAGCCATTGTAGCTGTGCAGAATGTCGAAGTAGGCCGGGTCGCCGGGACGCAGCGCGCGGTCGCTGAAGACGTGCGGATGCGGGCTGCAGCGCTCGCCCGAGATGGCGTTCACCCCCTCGACATGCTCCGATCCCATGTCGTAGAGGGACTTGCTGACCAGGCCAACACACTCGTTCTCGCGCACGCCCGGCTTCATGAAGCGATAGAGGTCGTCGTAGGCGGCATCCACCATCATACAGGCGGTGTTGAGCAGCGTGATCTCGTCCACCGTCTTGATGAGGCGCGCCTGCTGCATCAACTGCTGGCCGTCCACCACCTTGATGCCCTCGGCCTGGAGCGCGAAGAGGACGGGAAGCTCGATGGCATCCACCCCAAGCGGCTCCCCAAGCAGGCCGCGCTCCTCCAGCTCCACGCGAATCTTGCGTGCCACCTCTTCGGCGCGCCCGGCGGCTGGCAGCATCGCGCCGCGCTGGGTCGAGATGCCAGCACGCGAGCGCTCCTCGCCCAGCCAGGGACAGTAGAGCTTGTGGTGTCGCGCCGCCGAGCCAAAGTCCCAGAGAATCGGCTCATCATCGCGGGCCAGCAGCGTAAAGCGCGCGAGCTTGTCCATGGCCCACGTGCCGATGTGGGTCGCGGTGATATAGCGAACGTTGTTCATATCGAAGCAGAGCAGCGCGCCGATTTCTGATTCTTTGAGGAGCCGCTTGATGCGAGCAAGGCGCTGCGTGCGCAGCCGCTCGAAGTCCACGCGCTCCTCCCAGTCCACACCCATCGTGCCGTATGTCTTGAGTGCCATCATCCTGCTCCTTTGACCTGGCTTCAGACGCTATAGGCAAAATACCAGCGGCAATTACACGATTACACGCGGCCACAGAGGGTCTTCGCCAGCTCGATGACCGCGGTGGGGGTTGGGACCGTCTGGTCCTCCAACACGGGAGAGAACGGTATGGGAACATCCATCGCCCCCAGCCGCTTGACCGGGGCGTCGAGGTCGTAGAACGCGCCGTCGGCGATCACCGCGGCCATCTCGGCGGTCACCCCAAAGCGCTGGTAGCCCTCGTCGATGACGATTGCGCGGCTCGTCTTCCTGGCCGACGCGACCAGCGCAGCCGTATCCAGCGGAACCATCGTACGCGGGTCAATCACCTCAGCGCTGATGCCAAGCTGTTCCAGCGTCTCGGCGGCGGCGAGGGCGACCTGCACCATGCTGCTCGTCGCGACGAGCGTGATATCCGTCCCAACCCGCTTGATGTCGGCGACGCCGAAGGGAATGGTGTACTCCTCCTCAGGCACCGGGCCTTTGAGCGTGTACATCATCTTGTCCTCAAAGATGACCACCGGGTTATCGTCGCGGATGGCCGACTTGAGCAGCCCCTTGGCGTCGTACGGCGTAGATGGCAGGGCCACCTTGAGGCCGGGAATATGGCTGACCCAGGCATGCAGGCTCTGGCTGTGCTGCGCGGCGCTCCGGCGGGTCGCCCCAAGCGTCGTACGCACGACGAGCGGCGCCTGAAGCTTGCCGCCGGACATGTAGTGAATCTTGGCCGCCTGGTTGGCAAGCTGGTCCATAATCAGCCCGATGAAATCGCCGAACATGATGTCCACCACGGGACGCATACCGGTCATCGCCGCGCCGACGCCGATCCCCGTAATGCCTACCTCCGAGATTGGCGAATCGATGATCCGCTGCGGGCCAAACTCCTCCACCAGCCCAGAAAGCACCTTGAACGGCGTGCCAGCCTCCGCGACATCCTCGCCCATCACGTAGACAGTCGCATCGCGGCGCAGCTCCTCGGCAAGCGCCTCGCGAATCGCCTGCGCAAGCGTCAGCTCGCGGACCCTGGCGGACTCTGTCTGGTTGAGCGTTGTACTAGGCGTAGACATCTTGATCCACCTCGCTGGCATCTGGGAAGGGCGCGTTGAGCGCGAAATCCACCGCCGCCTCGACCTCGGCGCGCGCCTCCTGCGTCATCTGGTCGAGCGCAGCGGCGTCGGCAATGCCCTGCTCCGTCAGCCACCCGCCGAGAAGCGTGATCGGGTCGCGCTCGGTCTTCCAGTGCTCCTCCTCCTCCTTGGAGCGGTAGTACGCGCGCTGGATATCGCCGACGTGGTGGCCGTAGTAGCGATAGGTGTTACAGAGCAGGAACGACGGCCCCTCGCCGAGGCGCGCGCGCTCGACCATAGCGCTTGTGGCGGCATAGACGGCGCGCACATCCTGCCCATCCACCTCTTCGGCGGGAATGCCGAACGCCTGCGCCCGCGCGGTCAGCCCGCCCGCGGTGGTCTCGCTGTAGTGGGTGTACTCGTTATACAGGTTGTTTTCGCAGACGTAGATGACGGGCAGTTTCCACAGCGAGGCCATGTTCATCACCTCGTAGACGATGCCCTGGCCCAGCGCGCCATCGCCGAAGAAACAGACGGCAACCTGGTCCGCGCCACGCATCTTGCTGGAGAACGCGGCCCCCGTCGCGATGCCCGCGCTGCCGCCGACGATAGCGTTAGCGCCCAGGTTGCCCGTATCCTGGTCGGCAATGTGCATCGAGCCGCCCTTGCCCTTGCAGTATCCCGCCTCTTTGCCGAGCAGCTCGGCGAACATGCGGTCAACGGCAGCGCCTTTCGCCAGGCAGTGGCCGTGGCCGCGGTGCGTGCTGGTGATGTAGTCATCGCGTCGCAACGCCGCGCAGACGCCTACCGCGACCGCCTCCTCACCAGAGTAGAGATGCGCAAGACCCGGCATGCGCGCGGTCTTATAGAGGTCGTTGACCTGTTCCTCGAAGAGGCGAATCGTCACCATTTGCCGATACATGCCGAGCCAGAGTTCGCCCTCAGTGGCGGCTGGCTCGCTATGACTGGCATGCTGCGCCTGTCGCGCCGTTCTCGCCTGTGTCATGCAGACTTTCCTCACCTTTCCAGAGCCTGCGCTCGCTATGGGAGGGTTACACGCTTTGCTGGGTTGCTAGCTGGGTTGCCGAGTAATGCCTGCCGGGTATCAGCGCGCACCTGTTTCAAATGCTCGCGCATACTGTTCCGGGCGGCTTCGGGGTCTTTCGTCGCGATTGCAACCATCACGCGCTTGTGATGCTGTTGTCCGCGCTCGGGCCCACCCCGCACCGCGAAGATCATCTTGCGTTGATCGCTGAGCAGATCGACAATCGAGTCCATCAGCGCCAGAATCAAAGGATTGCCAGAGCCGCGCGCCACCGCACGGTGAAATGCGTTGTCGGCGGCGATGAAGGCGTCAGCATCGTCGAGCGTGTGCTCCATCGTCTCGTAGGCCATTCGCATCGCGGCGAGATGCTCGTCCCCTGCCCGCTCCGCCGCCAGCGCCGCCATCTCCGGCTCGATGATCTCGCGCACCTCGATCAGATGCTTCGGGCCGTGTTGGCTGCCGATGCGCATCATCAGGTGAAGCGAGTGCCGCATGGCCTGCGAGGTGCCGTCTACCACCATCGTTCCCCGACCGGGCCGCATATCAACCAGACCCCGCTGAGCAAGGGTCTTCAGAGCCTCGCGCACGGCGGTGCGGCTTGCGCCGAACTGTTCGCTCAGCTCGCGTTCCGAGCCGAGATAATCGCCATGGCGCAGCTCGCCTGAGAGAATGCGCCGCTCGATCTGAGCCGCGATCCGCTCGAATACCCTGGTGCGCTCGATCCGGTCGTACATATCTTCCTCACCGCCAGCCATGTCATCACGTCATGTCGCCCCAACTGGTATGACAATCATACCGCAACGCGGAAAGTTGTCAAGCGTCTGGCACATCGGTGGCGGGCTCGATGCTCATTACACGCCGGGCGGCATGCTGGCGCGCGCCGCCTGATACCACCGCGCATCACAGTATTCTTCGGGCTGTCCCAGTCGTATATCGGCGGGGCCATACGTCCGACGGAGCGCGATAACCTGGCGCAGACTGTTCTCGTCGAGCGCGACATCCATTCCGTGGCCAGCTGCTGGCGCAACATACGATGCATACGTCCGCGCCACCAGATCGGGCGCCACGCCCAGTGATGGCTCTGAGCGCATGAGTAGCTGAACCGCCTCGGCGTGCGCGGGATCATGAAGCCAGCGCAGCGCTTCTAGAATGGCGGCGATGTACTGCGTCACAAGCGCTGAGTGCGCGTTCATCCACTGGCGCACGCCAGCGGTCGAGCCAGACGCATATGCCGAATACGTGGCGGACGACGACGCCAACTGAGCGCAGCCATGGTCGGCGGCGCGCAGCTCAAACGGCGCATAGAGAACCGTGGCCGCGATAGACCCCGCCAGCAGCGCATCGCAGCGGGCATGCGTCGCGCCAGCCACGGCAAATGTATAGTCGCGGTCTAATAGCAATCCCTGCCGCTGGAGCAGGTCGCGCAGCACCAGGGCAAAGCCGGAGGAGGGATTGTCCACGCCAAGGGTAGTGCCTCGCAGGTCGCTGATGTCTGCCACACCGGGCCGGGCGTAGACACTCAGCGGACCGACGCTGCCACCCAGCACCATCGCAATTGCTGGCGCCGTCACCGGATCGATCCCGAACGCGGCGGGCTGCGTCGCGTAATTGATCACATTGTCGGGGGCCGTCTGGATGAGGTCATACTCACCGCGCGCCAGACCAGCGAGCTGCGCGGCTGACCCAGCTGTAAACGTCAGGTCGATGACGAGCCCACGCGCGGCGAAGTAGCCTTCACGCATGGCGACGTACAAGGGCAGATTCTGTGGCCCCTTGAACGAGTTGACACGCAGTCTGCTGGTCGATGCTCTCTGATCCACGAACCTGCTCTCGTTCCGAAGGGGCGCTACGGCTCGACGCCAGCCAGCTTTGCGAGCACCTTGTAGACAATGAAGAAGTCATGCTCGGCCAGTCCCATTGCGCGCGCAGCCGTCAGGAACTCGTTGCTCACGGCGACGGTTGGCAGCGGGACGTCAAATTGCCGCCCCATCTCCAGCGCCAGCAGCATATCCTTCTGCATCATGTTGACATTGAACCAGGCTTCATCTGGTTCGTTGAGGATAAATGGGGTGCGGTACTTGAGCGAAGGTGAGGCTATCACGCTGTCAAGCAGGACTTTCAACGCCGTCGCGCGAGGAATGCCGCCTTTTTCCGCGAGGAGCAGCGCCTCAGAGAACGCCATGAGCTGAACCTGCAAATTGAGGTTCACGGCGATCTTCATCAGCACCGCCTGGCCATTGGCGCCCACGTAGTTAACGGTGGGAGCAATCGCCTCCAGCACGGGCCTGACGCGCTCAAAGGTCTCCCGATCACCGCCGACCATCATCGACAATTGGCCCTGCTCCAGTGTAATCGGGCTGCCCGATACCGGCGTATCGAGCATGCGCGCGCCGCGCGCCGCCACCTGATCCGCCAGTTCGCGCGACTTTGCCGGGCTCACCGTGCTCATGTCGATGTAGACCTTGCCTGGCCGCAGCCCCGCAAGCACTCCATTTGGTCCCTGCACAACCGTCTCCAGCGCGGCGGTATTGGTGACCATGGTGAAGATAACATCAGCCGATTCCGCCACCTCACGGGGCGTATTGGCCCAGCGCATCCCCGCAGCCAGCAGCCACTGCGCTTTGGATGGCGTTCGATTGGAGCCAACGACGTCGTATCCAGCATCCAGGAGCCGCTTCGTGACGCGGCCGCCCATCGCACCAAGACCGATGAAGCCAAGAGCGACGCGAGCCATATCCAGACCTCCAGGTGATTGCGTGAGCGACAGCGCCGCCCGCCATCGTCACTGTTTCCGTTTCGTTTCCGCGCTCACTCGACCCCCAACGTGACACAGGCCGCTATAGCGACGCATCACCATCAGCGCCGCGGCGTTGCGCCTCCTTCACCCTGGAGCAAGGCCTGTGCTCTTGCGAACCACCAGCTCCACAGGCATGACCAGTGGCTCCAACGCCGCCAGTCCACTGGTAATCTGCGCGAGCAGGCGCTCTGCTGCCACTCTTCCCATTTCGTGCAACGGCAGGTGAACCGTCGTCAGCAGCCGCGTTGTGCCGAGAACCGTAGAGATATCGTTGAACCCGACAATCGAGATGTCGCCTGGTGTACGAAGGCCCGCCTCTTCTATCGCGCGCATGGCCCCGACCGCCGCCAGATCGTTCACCGCGAAGATCGCTGTTGGCGGCTGATCCAACGTGAGCAGCTGCCGCGTCGCCTCATAGCCACCTGGCTCGCGGAAGCTCCCGCGTACGATGAGATCCGGATCAACAGGCAGGCGCCGCCGCTGCATCGTTTCTACGTACCCCCGTGCGCGTGTGTGGCCCGTTGACATCTCATCCGAACCGGAAATATGCGCGATACGACGGTGGCCCAGGTCGATGAGATGCTCCACCGCGGTGGCTGCCCCGGCATAGTCATCAGGTACGACAGTGTTTCCAGCAAGAGGGTCCGTGTGGCGGTTCACCATCACGAAGGGGAATCCGCCCGCCGTCAGGGCTTTGATGGTGGGATCCTCGCGCCGCGCCGTCGCGATAAGCAATCCATCCACCTGCCGCCCGCGCAACATGGCGATGCTGTTTTGCTCGCGCGCCAATTCGTCGTCCGTATTGGCCATAATCACACTGTATCCCCTGGCCGCCATCGCATCCTCGATACCCCGGAACAGGATGGCAAAGAACGGGTTGGCGATATCAGGGATTACCGTGCCAACGACAAAACTGCGCTTCGTCCGCAGGGAGCGCGCCAGGTGATTCGGCTGATAGCCCTGCTCGCGGGCCAGCGCCAGAATGCGCGCGCGCACTTCCTCACTCACCCGCTGCTGCGGATCGTCGTTGAGCACCCGCGCAACCGTCGAGGGGTGAACTCCGGCCAATCTGGCAAGGTCTTTCAAGGTCATTTCAGGCGACCTTGCAAGTGCTATTGCCATCTCGCTCGTCCACCGGTAGAGTCCTCTCTTGTTCTGAACAAACGGTTGTTCCGACAACAGTAGCATCAAATAGAAGGCATGTCAATTATCGTCGGGCTGCCACCCTGGAAAACGTCACAATACGATTGTAGCGCCAAGATTTTAGCAGCATCTCCCCCCGGTTCCCGCATCAAGAATACCACCGGACGGCGATTCCGGCGCAAACCGCAACCAGGTAATTGCGCAACGAGCTGCCCGGCATAGCGCACGTCAACTAAGCGGCGCATTGACATGCCCTGGGAGGAGTGTTACAGTGTCGTGCAATCGTTTGTCCATCATAAACAAACGATTGTTCAGCGAGATGAACTCCGCCCTGGTACGCAACAACCGATGGACACAATTCTGAAGTGCGTTTGAATGAAGCGAGCGACAAGACCGCGCTCCTGGCATGCAGGGAGGAACTATGGCCACAACTGACTCTAACGCACATGAGAGTGTGAGCAATCCCCAGCAAGATGAACGCGTTCGCATCGCCGTCAGCCATTGGGCGCCGCGATTTGTCGCGAACGGCGTGGACCTGAGCGATTTCAACGCCACTCTGGCGCGTATCCAGACCTGGAGCCAGTGGTTGACGGAGTGGGCAACGACGGCACGCGGCTATGAAGACCTCGCCCAGACCGCCGAATCCCGCGGCTTCGCTGTGACAGCAGCGGAGGCATGGCGCCGTGCCGCTTTGTGCTGGCACTTTGGCAAATTCGTCTTCATGGAGGATCCCGACCTCGCGCAAACAGCCCAGCAGCGGCTGACAGAAGACTATCAAAAAGGGATGTGGGCGCTGGAGCCTCCCGCGACGCGCGTCGAGATTCCCTATGGCGCCGTTCGTATGGCTGCGCTGCTGCGTCTGCCAGCAGGAGTCGAACGACCACCGGTGGTCATCATGCTGCCCGGCCTTGACTCAACTAAAGAGGAAATCCAAACGACCGCCGATGTCTTCTTGCGCCGGGGTCTGGCAACGCTGGCGGTGGACGGGCCTGGGCAGGGTGAGACCGAGGAGCTGCTTCACATCGAGCCAGCGTATGAGCACGCCTCACAGGCGGTGGTGGATTGGATCACGACACGCGACGATCTCGATCAAACTCGTGTCGGTGTCTTCGGCGTCAGCCTCGGCGGGTACTACTCAATCCGAACAGCGGCGCATGTCTCCGGCATCAAGGCAGCGGTGGACCTGGCAGGAATCTACTCGATGGCTGAGCATTGGGATGAACGCCCACCGATGACACGCGCCACCTTCACGAAGCGATCGGGCGCGGCAGACGAGGCCGAGGGGCGGCAACGGGCGCGCGCTATGTCCCTGGAGGGCGTTATCCAGTATGTGCGCTGTCCACTGCTCATCGTGCATGGCACCCGCGATACTATTGTTCTCTTCAGCGACGCCGAGCGCATCCACGCCGAAATACCGAGTTCTGAACTGGCCGCGTTCGAGGGGAGCAATCACGGATGCACTGACCGTGTCTTCGCGTCGCGGTCCCTGATGGCCGACTGGTTGGCCCAACACCTTGGCTAGCGTGGACGATCTGTCCCGTTGCGGCCCCTCACGTCTCATGCGGTGCTCAGTTGATCTCCGCTGGCAGGTTGATCCATGCGTAGGAGGGATAAATGGCGGACCAGTTTGACGTCGTCATCGCGGGCGCTGGCCACAACAGCCTGGTCACCGCCGCCTATCTGGCCAAGGCAGGATTGACCTGTCTGGTACTCGAGGCGCGTCCGCGCATCGGGGGCAACACCGCCACCGAGGAGTTGACGCTCCCTGGCTTTCTCCATGATACCTGCTCGACCGCGCACGCGATCTTCATGGAGAGCCCCATCTGGCGCAATCAGGAGTTGCCACTGGCCGAGTACGGCCTGGAATACATCACGAGTGACCCCGCCTGTCACATTGCGTTCCCGGACGGCGCCTCCATCACCCAGTGGACCGAGCTTGATCGTACCTGTGACGAGATTGCCAGATTCTCGCGACATGACGCGGACGCCTATCGCACGATGATGGTTGAGTGGCGCGAGGTCGCGCCAGTCTTCGGTGGTACGCGTTACGCTCCCGCTGGCGCGGGGCCCTCGGTCGCCGAGCGGCTGGCTGAGCGTCGAAATGGCGCTATCTGGCTACGACGTCAGGCGCTCTCCGCCTGGGACATTATCAGTGCCACCTTTGAGGACTGGCATGTTCAATCCATGATGGTCTGGTTCGCCGAAGGCACCTTGCAGCCAGCGGATCGCCCGGGCACAGGAACGCTGGCATATTCATTTGCCGCCGGGCGTCAGCGCAATGGTTGGGCCATTCCCAAAGGCGGGTCGGGCGTCCTGCCTCAGATTCTTGGTCGCTATGTCGAGGCGCACGGCGGCACGCTCCTCACCAATCAACAGGTGGTACGCCTGATCGTTGAGGGCGGGCGCTGTGTGGGTGTCGAAACGGCCACAGGCGAACAATTTCGAGCACGCCGGGCAGTTGTCTCGTCGATCCACATCAAACAGCTGGTAGATATGGCGCCTGCCGACGTCTGGGGTGAGGCCTTCCTCTACGGCGTGGAATCGTACAAAGGCGGCCGGACCATGTTTGTCGCCCATTACGCGACAACCGAGCCGCCGCTTTTTGCCACTGCGGAAGGCTCTCTCGCAACTGTCGCGGCGGGGATAGCCCAGACGCCGGAGCGCCAGCTCCGCACCGAAGAGCGTTTCCGCCAGGGTCGGTTGAATGATGACCAATCGCCTCTGCTTGTGCTGACTCCGTCGGTCGGGGACCCCTCGCGCACGCCCTCGGGGAAGCATGTAGTTAAGGTCATCAGCCAGCAGCCATATGACCTAAGCGATAGCCCAGAAAGGTGGGATGAGATCAAGGCGGAGGTTGCCCGTAAGAACCTCGAGGAGCTGCGCCGGTACGCGCCGAACCTTACCGATGACAAAATCCTGGCCGTGGATATCCGCAGCCCGCTCGACCTTGAGCGCTACAACGCGCACAACTGGCATGGCAGTTGTCACGGCGGCGATATGGGGCCGTCGCAATCTGGCACACTACGGCCCGTGCCCGGATATGCCCAGCATCGCATGCCGATTCCTGGCCTCTACCAGACCGGCGCAACCACCCATCCCGGCGGATCGGTGACGGGCGCGCCCGGTCGCAACGCCGCCCAAGTGCTCCTGACCGACCTGGGGCACGACTGGAATGCAGTCATCCAACCGGAGTGACAATATGCTCGCACTGCGATTTATGACACAGGATTGACAAAGCGGCAGAGAGATGCTAAAGTCTCAGGCAATCGTTTGTCCAAAGCTTGTTTGGCTTCTTTGGTTCTGTGAGGAGGTGGCAAGAAACCCTCGTAGCAACCGCGATGCGCAGCGCGAAAACATGAACGAGGGCGTTATGAACGTGTAGGGAACGACTCTTCCTGTTCAGGCATCCGCGACCCGTATGAATCCCAGCGAACCAGATGTATACGAGGAATGTCAAGCACCTGCGAAGGTACTGATGTTTCAGCGTTACGAGAGGGAACAAGAATGACCGGATGGCATTTTCACAGGATGCGGAAGGTACCTTCTGCTGTAGCGCTAGTGCTTACAGCGCTTATGGCTTTCGCCGCATGCGGGACATCGAGCACACAAGCAGGGAACAAGACCCCCATCAAGATTGGCGTCTCCATCTCGACCTCGGGTGACTTTTCAGACGATGGCAAGGCTCTCCAGCAGGGATATGAGCTGTGGGCCGATCAGGTGAACAAGAGCGGCGGTCTCTTGGGTCGGCAGGTACAGCTCGACATCGTCAACGACAACAGCACCCCAGATCAGGTTACCACGAACTACCAGAAACTCATCACTGTAGACAAAGTTGATCTGGTTGTCGGGCCATACTCAAGCCTCCTGACCAAACCAGCATCCGTTGTCACAGCCCGTTACGGGTATGCGATGCTTGAGGGCGCAGGCGGCGCTCCTTCGGTCTTCAATCGCGGTATCAAGGGCCTTTACGACGTATCGGCGCCGATAGAAAATCTTCTCGTGGCCTTCTCCCAAATGCTCCAGTCGCTCCCAGCGGATCAGCAGCCTAAGTCCATCGCCTATGTGACGTCCGATGATCCATTCACCGAGCCGCAGGTAGATAAGGCAAAAGCTGCTCTAGAAGCCGCTGGATTCTCGACGGCGTATTACCAGGTGTATCCTGCGGAAACAACAGACTATTCACCCATGGCAACAGCGATGATCAACAAGCACGCCGACGTCGTCATCGCTGGTACGCAAACGGCGGATGCGGAGGCCTACGTTAAAGCGTTTGCCCAGCAGCATTACAACCCCAAAGCGATCATCTTTACCAGCGGGCCAGATACCGGGGCGGCGTTCTCGCAGGGCGTTGGCGCGGCAAATACCGAGGGCATCCTGTTCCCGAATAGCTGGTGGCCAGGCCTCAATAACACGGCCAACAAGCAGTTCGTTCAGGCTTACACGGCCAAGTATGGCGGGACAGCCGACGCAATTGCAGCCGATACTGCCGAGGCGTACTCGGTTGGTGAGGTGTTGCAGCAAGCGGTGGCGCAATGCAAGTGCACCGACAATGCCAAGTTGATGCAGACCATCAACACCGGAACCTTTGATAGCGTTCAGGGTGCGGTCAAGTTTAACAGCGTCGGCGAGAATGCTAACCTTCCAGCGTACGTCTTCCAATGGCAGAAGGGCGCAGTCATCTGCGTCTACCCATCGTCGGCAGCGACCGGCACTATGGAATATCCGAAGCCGAACTGGGCGTCCTGATATTCCGCAGCGTGGGGAGCACTTCGATGCCTTCACAACGTGCTCTCACACGCGGTAGAAGCCCATTGACAAGAGCCACTGGCTCATTTGTACGAAGTCTTTTCACACTTCCCTGCGGGGTTCGCTCGGACGTAGCGGGCTCCGCAGGCCAGTCCCAGCCAGACTGTGCTCAATCAACCGGTTTGTAGCCCCACTACCTCAGGAGGTATGGACGTGCCCTTCAACGTAAACCCTGCGGAGCTATTCGGCGCGGTGCTGGACGGGATCCTGACGGGCACTGTCTATGCCTTGATGGCCACGGGGCTAAGCCTGATCTTTGGGGTACTCGACATTATCGATGTTGCACAGGCAGGGTATGTGATACTCGCCGCCTACTTGAGCTTCGTGCTGCAGGGAGTCCTGCACATCGATCTTTTCCTTGGATTGCTCATCACAATGCCGCTGCTGTTTCTGGTTGGCCTCGCTGTCGAGCTGGCCTTCATCCGCCCTCTCAAGCGAGAGCGCACCCAATTGTCCATTCTGGTGACCTTTGGCATCGGGCTGGTCATCGAAGGCGTGCTGGGCATGGCATTTGGCACCACGGAGCAGGGACTCCAGGCCTGGTACGTTACTCATGGGTTCCAGATTGGCAATGCCTATGTCCCGTACATGTATGTCTTTGCATTCATCCTGGCAGTGGTGCTCATCGCTGCGCTTTTCGTGCTGCTTTACCGGACTAAATTTGGCCGCAGCGTTCGCGCACTCATGCAGAATCGCACCGCCGCCCAACTCATCGGTATCAATGTCGAGCGGGTATCGGCGATTACCTTTGCAATCGGTGTGGCGCTCACCGCCGCGGGTGGCATGGCCTATGGAGCGACCACTCCATTTAATAACAACAGTTGGTATGACCTCATTACCCGCCTCTTTGCCATCATCATCCTGGGAGGCCTGGGGAGCGTTCAAGGCGCCCTCATTGGCGCAATCATTATGCTCGTCTGCTCCGATGTGACAGCTGTCGTATGGTCACCCGTATGGTCAAGCGCAGTATTCTTCCTTGCACTTGTCCTGTTGCTGTTGTTCCGCCCACAGGGGCTTTTTGGCCGCGTCGCTACACGCAAGCAATAGCTTAGGAGTTCCCGGACATGAAGCGATCTCTGAACCCGCGTCTGGTCAAGATTGTCTGGCCGCTTCTTCTGCTTGTCGCGGCGATACTATTTCCACTTGTATTTCCCAACCCTGCCCTGGATAATATTGCTGTTCTGACGCTGATGTATGCGGCAATGGCAACGGCATGGAATATCTTCTCAGGGTACACCGGCTATAACTCGCTCGGTCACTCGACCTTCTTTGGCTTCGGCGCGTATGTCATAGCGCTTATCTCTGTGGATAAGGGTCTCGAGGGGGGCTTCTCCCTGTTCCTGCTGGTTCCGGTGGCCGGCGTAGTCGCCGCGCTCGCCGCCATACCGATAGGGTGGATTACGCTACGCACGCGCGGCCATGCCTTCGTGGTTATCACGCTCATCACCGTATTTATCTTCCAACTATTGGCCTTTAACCTGCGCGGCTTCACCAACGGATCGATAGGACTCTTTTTGCCAGCTCCTGGCTTTGGCGTTGACTGGTTTCTCTTGCCGTATTACTACATTCAGCTTGCAATCCTGGTTCTCGCGCTTCTGACGTCGTTGTATATTCGCAGTTCGCGGTATGGTCTCTGGCTGCTCGCCATTCGCGACGACGAAGACCGCGCTGAAGGTCTAGGGGTGCGCACCGGCACGAGCAAGCTGATAGCGTTCGTGATCTCGGCGTTCTTCGTAGGCATGGTCGGCGCGATGTATGCGTATTTCATCGGATCCATCTATCCGCAATACGTCTTCGACCCTGCGTTGACGATCACTATCGTCCTGATGGCGTTCCTGGGTGGAGTTGGCACCCTTGCTGGGCCGATTCTTGGCGCTATAATCCTGGAGACTGCTCAGCAATACTTCAGCATCTATGCGCCCACGGGGTTGTACCAGATATTCCTCGGAGCGCTGTTTCTGATTGTCATACTCTTGATGCCTCAGGGCATTGTCCCCTCACTCGCCAGACTGTGGACGGCATGGCGCGTGCGCAGGGGCGCAGGTGGCACTCCCGTAGCGCCGGAACGCCAGCCAGTTGCCGTGGAGAAAGGGTGAGGTTGGGTCGATGAGTCTCCTCGAAGTCAATGGCATCTCCAAAGCATTCGGCGGCATTCACGCGCTCGACGGCTGCTCGCTGGCGGTTGAGCAAGGCTCGATCACTGGGTTGATCGGCCCCAATGGTTCAGGCAAGACAACGCTTTTCAACGTGATCACTGGCTACGAAAGGCCCGACGCCGGTACTGTCACACTCAGGGGAACCGATGTTACCAACGCCTCCCCGAGCACAATTTTCGGCCTTGGACTGGGGCGCACGTTTCAAATCGTTCGGATATTTTCGCGCTTGACGGTCATGGAAAACATGCATATCGCCGTGCAGCGTCGCGGGGTCCGGTCTCTGCTCCGCCGGTGGACCGCACCGGACGAGCGAGCACATGCGCAAGAATTGCTCGATTTCGTGGGCATTTCGCATCTCACCGATGCGCCCGCGGAAAATCTCTCCTATGGCCAGAAGAAATTGCTCGAATTCGCGATGATTCTGATCGCCGAGCCTCGGCTGGTCCTGCTCGACGAACCTGCGGGTGGCGTGAATCCAACGCTGGCGGCTCAACTCACTGACCGCATCAAAACGCTGAACCAGCGTGGCATCACCTTCCTCATCGTCGAGCACAATATGCAATTCGTTATGAGCCTGTGCGACAAGGTCGCCGTCATGCATCGTGGTTCCCTGCTCACCGAGGGCACCCCCGATCAGGTACGCGGTAATCCGGCTGTGCTCGAGGCTTACCTAGGAGACTGAGATCATGTTGCTGCAGCTCGATTCCGTCTACGCTGGCTACGGCGGAGGCGATGTCCTTCGGGGCGTTTCCCTCACCGCCGAGCAAGGCTCAATCACCTGTATTGTCGGGCCAAACGGCGCGGGCAAGTCGACGGTGATGGCGACTATCAGCGGCCTGCTTAAGCCGCGCCAGGGCGACATCATCTTCGATGGCAGGTCGATCCGCGGACTAGGGCCGCAACAGATTCTGGCACGCGGACTTGCCCTCGTACCCCAGGCGCACAGCCTGTTCCCCGCCTTGACGGTGCGCGAGAATGTCGAGCTAGGCGCCTACATGCTTAACGACGCTGCTCTCGTTCGGCGCCGACTCGCCGAGGTTGAGGCGCTCTTTCCCATAGTGCGGGAGCGCGCCACTGAAAAGGCAGGCAGTCTTTCCGGTGGCCAGCAGCGTCAGGTCGAGTTTGCCCGGTCGCTCATGCTGGATCCTGCGCTTGTGATGCTTGATGAGCCTTCGATGAGCCTCGATCCCAAAACAGCCAAAGAAATGTTCAAGACCGTCAAACACATGAACGAGTCGGGCCGTACAATTCTGCTGGTCGAGCAAAATGTCCGTAGTGGCCTGGGCGTCGCTACCCATGGTGTCGTGATGGAGAGCGGGAAAGTGCGCCTTATCGGTCCTGCGCAGGATATCCTCAACAATCCCGAGATCAGCGCCCTCTATCTGGGGGGATCGCTGGAAGACACGCACGCCAGCTAATTCATCACGTCTTCGTCAGGCTTCCCGGAACGCCGTGCCGACTGGCGCGCCCATCACGAAGAAGAGTCGCAGGATTGATGAGCTACGATCCCAACAACATGCGCTTGCGATTCTCCGACAGTGAGTTCACGCGTCGGCACAAAGCAGTCCATGATATGCTGGCCGAGCAACGGCTTGACGCGCTCGTTGTCTACGGCGCGGTCGGCAGTTTCTCTGAGGTCCTGTACCTCACAGACTTTCGCACGGCACGAGAAGCCTATCTTGTGGTGCCCAACGACGATGAGCCGACCTTGTTTGTCAACTACTTCAACCATGTCCCCTATGCGCGTCGTCGCGCCCGTATTGGCGATGTGCAGTGGGCAGGCGCACAGAGTGTATCCACCCTTGTGGAGCACCTGAGTAACCACGGTCTTAACGCCGGGCGAATCGGGGTGGTTGGCGCGCTTCCCTGGCAACAGCACCTCGCACTCCGCACAGAACTACCGCGTGTGGAGTTCTCCGATACCACGATACCGTTCCAACACCTGCGTCTTATCAAGAGCGAGGAAGAGCTTAGCTTCCTGCGACGCGGCGCTGAACTGAGTGACCTGGCGATGGAGGCGCTCGAGCGAGAGGCGCGTCCGGGCATCACTGAATACGAATTAGCCGCCATCGTCGAGGGCGCGTACGTGCCACTTGGCGGGCAGACGCACATCCACTACATGGCATCCACCTCCATGCATGACCCACATCTCTGCGTTCCAGCGCAGTTGCAGTCTGATCGCATCTTGCAGGCGGGCGACGTGCTCATCACCGAGATTAGCGCGCAGTACGATGGATACCCCGGCCAAATACTTCGTCCCTTCAGCATCGGCGAACCACCGAACGAAGATTACCAGCGTATGTACGACCTTGCTGTACAGATCTTCGAGAGTGTCGCAGCAGTCATTCGGCATGGCGCGGTAGTAGAAGACGTTCTCGATGCCGCGGAAGGAATCGCAGCCGCGGGCTATACCATCTGTGACGATCTTCTGCATGGCTTCGGCGGAGGCTATTTTGATCCAGTGGTGCGAACCAGACAGACAGGCGGCACGCGCACTCCGGGTTTCATGTTCGCCGAAGATATGACGGTTGTCATCCAGCCGAATGTGATAACACCGGACGAGCGTATGGGGGTGCAGGTGGGCGAACTCGTGCGTGTCACCCGCACTGGTATTGAGCGCCTGCATCGCTATCCGATGCGCTTCGCCCAGTGCGGCTAGCGCGATAGGCTCAGTGTAATTCCAGGCATGCGCGCTCCTCATCAGCATTCATTCACCCGCATTCACCTGCAACCATGCAGTCAAGGCTACTATACAGAGTCCTGCTGCTCTGCTACACTCCGTCTACAGATCGCCCCACCGTTCCTTTCGCGTTGAAAGCGAGCCTGCATGGCCACGCCAGCTACAGCCCCATCTATCGCACGCCCCTTGTTTGGTGGGTACGTGCTGGTCGCGGTGACGTTAGCATGGATTACCGGGATCGCGCTGCGTTCGGTGGGGCCGTTGCCGCTCGTATTGCCCTGGGTGTGGCTGCTCGCTGGCGTACCTGCCCTCATCCTCCTGTTCGTCCTCATCCAGCGGCGATCTTTGCCTGGAGGCGCTGGCGGACGTTTCGCACTCATCCTCGCCATTCTGCTCCTCGCGTTGGGCTTCGGGGCGGCCAGGGCAGCCTGGGCAGACCCCGCCACCGATCCTCACGCTATCAGCAATCTCCCGCTGAATACACCATTGCGGCTACGTGGCGAGGTGGCCGCCGAACCAGATATTCGCGGCGGCTATCGCTACCTGCTGGTGGATGTCAGTGCGGCCAGTCTGGACGGCGGGGCAAGTTGGCAGCCAGCGGTTGGCCGTGCCGACGTGACGGTGTATGGTGCCGATGACTGGTTCGCACCCGACTATGGCGACACGCTGAGCCTGAGCGGCATGCTCACTCCCATGCAGCCCGGCGCGCCATCGGGCGTCCTTGCCGAGATGCGTGGCGCGCAGGCGAGTATCCTGGCACGCGGGGGCGGCAATCCACTGCTGGCGACGCTCTTCGATCTGCGCCTGCGGCTGGCCGAAGCGATCCAGCGCACGCTGCCAGAGCCAGAGGCGGCGCTGCTGATCGGCATTCTGCTTGGCTTCAAGACGCCGGTGCTGCGCTCGCGCCTGTCCCTCTTTACCAGCACAGGCACCATTCATCTCGTCGTGCCCGCTGGACTCAAAGTTGCCATGCTTGCCGAGATTGCCCGCCGCACACTGCGCCCGCTGGGTCCGTGGCCGCGGCTGGGTGGCTCGCTGGCGGCGGTTGCGCTCTACGCGACGATTGGCGGCGGAGGGCCCGCCGCTGTGCGCGCCGCCGTCATGGGGGCGCTGCTCGTGCTCTCGGGGGCGCTGGGACGTCGGTACAACGTCTTCACCGCGCTGGCATTGGCTGTGCTTCTCATGACCACATTTGAGCCGTTACTGATCTACGACGCGGGCTTCCAGCTCACCACACTCGCCACGCTTGGCATCCCGCTGCTGACACCGCCGCTACAACGGCTGCTCATGCTCGGCCTGGGCAAACTGGGCCACGGCATCGGCGCTGGCATCGCGGAATCGCTGGCAGTGACCATGGCGGCGCAGATTGCCACGCTCCCCATCCTGGCGCTGACCTTCGGCGAGATATCGCTGATCGCGCCCATCGCCAACCTGCTGACGGTTCCGCTCCTGGCTCCGTTGCTCGTGCTGGGAGGGCTGCTTGCGCTGTTCGGCGCGATTGGCGTCTCGGTATTCGGAGGACTGGCGCTCGCGTTGAGTTGGATAGTCTGGCCGCTGCTCTGGTATGTCAACAATGCCATCGCGGTGTGCGCATCGCTACCGGGGGCGGCTCTGGCTGTTGTCGGGCTGCCACTGGTCATAGCCTGGACCTACTATCTGCTCCTGATCATCGGAGGGTGGCGGTTGGCGCCACTGCTGCGTCGCTGGACCGCCGCTCTGAACACACAGCGAGCACATGCCCGCATCAGCCGGAGCGCGATGATCGCGCTGCTGGTGGTCGCGCTGCTTGGCGCAGGCGGAGCGGCCGCGCCCGCACTGGCATCTGGAGAAGCGGCGCATCTCGACTTCCTCGATGTCGGCCCGGGTGGCGCGGCGACATTGCTGCGGCTACCGTCAGGCATAACGGTCCTGCTGGATGGCGGTCCCGACGGTCCCGCACTGGAGGGTGCGCTGGCCGGACGCCTCCCTTTCTGGCAACACACGCTCGATGTGGCCGTGCTGACTGATCACCGCGCTGGCGCTGTGCGCGGGCTGGACGACGCGGCCACGCATTTCACCATCACCCGCGCGGTGGATGCGGGCGTGCTGCACCCCACAACTGAGTATCTCGCCTGGCGCGACGCGATGACCCATGCGGGCGCGGCCTACACGCAGGTGCGCCAGGGCGATGTGCTGCACCTTGACGAATCCACGACGTTGACCGTGCTGGCGCCGCCCCACGCCCCAAGCGCTCTATCCATCACAGCAGGGCGTCACCACCGCCAGCAACGACCTCATTCTCCGGCTGGATACGCCCGGTTTGCGCGCGCTCTTTTTGGGAGCGGCGGACGCCTATGCGCTCGACGCGCTGACAGGATCGGGGCAATCGCTCAGCGCCGACGTCGTGGAGCTGGCGCTGGTGCCCGGCGAGACGCTGGATTTGAGTGGGGCGCTGGGTGATGTGCTCTTCAGGGCGCATCCGCGGCTGGTGGTTATCTGCGACGCTCCGGTCGCTCCTGATTCGGCGACCGCGCGCAAGCGCGTCCATGGCGAGAACTGGACCTCCGACACCGACGCGGCAAATGTGCTGGGGGCGCTGATCTATCGTACCAGCGAGGCAGGCGTCATCAGCCTGAGCGGAGATGCTGGCGGCTGGCATCTCGGTGGGTAACGTTAGTCGGAGAAGTGTCCTTATGAAGCGGTGGCGTTGCCCAGCCGCTCCCAGAGTCCGAGCCGCTGCAGCTCCTGGCGCGCCTCGAAGCCGAACACCTCGCGGTCGATCTGGCGTCCCGCGCGCAGCACAATCTCCCGCAGCATCTCGATGCACTCGGCTTTGGTGCGCGGATCGGTCTCGAAGGGGATATGCTGGGCCAACCGCTCTATCGCCTGTTGATCGTGCCAGTTGCCTGGTGTCGTGCCCATAGCGCCAGTCGCTTTCTTACACAGATCGAGCGTCGTACTCTGGTTCAATATGGTATCATGCCTGCCCCAACCGGACAATAGGCATAGCATATGGCTGCCTGCTCTGCAACTGTCACCTGACTTCCCCCATTGCTCCTATCAAAGCCGTGTTTTCTTGACCTGCCGCGCCCTCGGCATGTATGGTGTGGGCACGCTGACTCCCACTCGACGCGATCCTTCATTCTGGATCTTCGCTCTGAGGGATAAGAGCACCTCACTCATCTGGATGACTAACTGCGGCAGGAGGGAATAGATATGTTGTGTGATCAGTGCGGATCGGAACGCCCACGGTCGGGACTGTGTCCTGAGTGCGGCGCGCCACCGCCGGGCACATATTCCTCCATGCGCGACTGGAAGGGTCGCGGCGGCGGCGGCGCTGGCGACAGCGGTCGTCGGTCCCGTGGCGGATCCAGTGGCTCCGGCGGCTCCAGCAGCTCCTGGCGCGCTGATACATCTGGTCGGCGCGGACGCTCTGGCTCAGGCGGACGCTGGGGCGGGAGTGGCGACAATTGGCAGGATGACAACTATGATGAGCCGCCCGCGGCTCGCTCTAATCGACGAAACCGCCGCCCAGCCGACGGCTACGATGAGATTGACCTCGACCGCGCGCTGGTTCCAGCACGCAATGAGATGATGGCCCCGATGGAAACTGGCGCAGGCCTGCCAGCCCTTCCCGGCTTCCCACAGACCGACGAAGAAGAGCGAATGCTTGGCATTCGACGCCCCGCCTTCATTCCGGCGACGAGCGAGAAGCGCAAGAAGCGGCTCAGCTCCTGGCGCGTCATCAGCGGCGTGCTCAGCGTCATGCTGGCCTGCATCGCATCATGCGCAGCGGCAGGCATCCTGGGCAGAGACCGGATCGAGGCAATCTGGGGCAAACCCGTCAAGATTGTGACGACACAGCCCGCGGTCGATCTCAGTGGCATTCCGGTGACGCCAGTCGCGACCCCTGGGGCGGCCGCCAAGACGGCAAAGCTCTCACAGGTGATTACCGCGCTCCATCGCCAGGGCAACTGCAATCCCGTTGACCCATCATCGTACTTCCATGCCAATGACTCGGTCTGGGTCTTCATCACGCTGACGCAACCGTCGAAGGGTCATACGATCAGCGTCCGCTGGTTCGCGAACGGAACCGATGTCAACCCACCGTCAATCGATAAGACCTCGCTGACGCTGGGGGACAATAACGCGGGCGCGTGCTTCTCGCTGCAATACCCCTCGCCCGGAAAAGGCATGGTGAAAGTCTATTGGGATCGGCCCGCGAACGATACCACCAATGACCCCACCGACCAGGCACTGATGGCGACGATCAGTTTCGCGGTTCTGCCGCTCGGCTATGGCACGCCAACGCCTGGCCCAGTGGCAACCAATGTACCGACGGCCGCGCCAACTGGTACACCGAAGAAATAGCGCCGCAGCACGACTGCCTGGGTGTAGCGAGCGTGTCGTATACTGGTATCTCAGGTAGACGTTGCACAGGGAACACGAGGCAGGGGATGTCTGGCTACGATCCGCGCTTCCCGCCGTTTGGGTCGTCGGGCGCGAACGATGCGAGCGACTGGGATGATTGGGATCCCGGTCGGGCGCGTCGTGGCTATACGCATCAGATGCCAGCTATCTCCAACCTGCCCCTTCCGCCGGATCCAGCCAATATCGACCTCCCTGGTATCATCACGCCGCGGCGTCCCGCAAGTGGCCTCGATGCGCTCGGCCCAGCTGGCCTGGCGCTGAGCGCACGCGCCGAAAAAGAAGACTATCTGACCGTCAACTACGACATCCACGAGCCGGGATTTGTCGAGCTCTACGATGCGCTGTTCGTGCCGCAGTGGTCCACCCCATTTGGGCGGCTATTGCTCAGCATCTTTCTGACGATGCCGCGCGACACCGGCTGGCAGGTGCTCGATGTTGGCTGCGGCACCGGCTACCCGGCGCTGGAGCTTGCCCGGTTTCTCGGCCAGGATTGCGACCTCGCGGGCATAGATGTCTGGGAAGAGGCGATTCTGCTGGCGCGCCGCAAGGCCAGCGAAGAGTGGCTGCGCAATGTGACATTTCTGGCTGAGGACATCTGCGAGACGGCGCTTCCTGAGGGCAGCTTCGATACGATCACCTGCAACCTGGCGCTCAGTAGCTTCGACGATCCGCGGGCGGCGCTCGGAGCCATGTGGCGGCTCCTGCGTGCGGGCGGCCAGCTCATCGTGACGACACCATTGCAGTCGGCGCTACGAGAGTTCCTCGATACTTATCACCTCACGTTGCGCGACCTTAAGTTGCAGGACTACATGCAGACCCTTGGGGCGCAGGTCGCCGCCCGGCCGACGATCAATGCGGTCCAGCAGTTGGTCGAGGGGTCGGGGTTCATCATCCGCCGCACCGTGACCGACAACTTCGCGCTGCGCTTCCCCGACCCACATGCGTTCCTGACGTCGCCGCTGGTGCAGACCCTCTACCTCGGCGCCTGGCGCGACATCATCCCCGACATGACGATTCGTCGGCTCGTCTTCAACGAGGTGGAGCGGCGTCTGCGTGTGCGAACGCAGGCGAATGGCGGCGAGCTGGTCATGCATGTGCCGATGCTGTGCATCTCGGCGGAGCGCCCGTGATACCATATAGTGAGGATATCGCGGCAACGTGCGCCAGCAGCGTTTGGGTAAGTGGAGGAAGCAGGCATGGCTGAGGCCAAAACGCAGCATCTGCGACAGGCGTACAGATGGGGCGTGCTGCTCCTGCTGGCGGTCGCGTTGATCGCCGGACTGATGGCGCTGCCAAAAGGACAGGCAAACGGTCAATCCGCTCACGCTGCCCGGATACAGCAAGCCGCCGCGCCACTCCATACGCTCTCGTCGCCGTTCAGCATTGGGCATGGCACAGTCTCAGCGTTTTCTCCGTATGGTCAGCTTGTGCCCGCCGATGCCCCCAGGATTTATGCCTCCTCGGCCTATCTGATGGATCCTGTGACGGGCGAGGTCTTCTATTCCAACAACGCGCTCGACGAAGTTCCCATGGCCAGCACGACCAAGATCATGACGTCTATCGTGGCCATGACGTTTGGCAAACCCGACCAAAAGATCACCATCGGCCAGGACGCCGTCCAGGAGCAGAACGGCGAGAACAGCGTGGCAGACCTTCAAAAGGGCGATATGCTGACGCTAAGAGACCTGCTCTACGCGCTGATGCTACCATCGGGAGATGACGCAGCCGTGGCAATCGCCGATGGCGTCGCGGGATCGCAGGCCAGTTTCGTGGGCATGATGAACATGGAGGCGGCGCTGCTCGGCCTCGACCACACACACTACACTAATGTCCACGGCCTCGATGCCCCTGGCCACTACACGACGGTTGGCGACCTGGCGCGCATTGCCCGTATCGCGATTGAGAATTTCCCTTTGTTTGCCAAGATCGTGAAAACGCCGACCTACGTGGTAAGCACCCCGCTCCACGGACAATACACCTGGCATACCACCAACGAGCTGCTGACGCCACTGCACGACTACCAGGGCACAATTGGCGTCAAGACCGGGCACACCGGCAACGCTGGCTACTGTCTGGTCTTCGCGGCAACTCGCAACGGCGCTACCCTCATCGGCGTGCTGCTTGGCGAGCAGGACCAGAGCGGCGAGCAGCGTTTCTACGATGCCACCGCCCTGCTCAACTGGGGGTTCGCCCGCGAGAAGACCATCACGAACATGATGAATGCAATTGCGGGCAAGCCCTGATCAGGTCGCCCAGCATAATACATATCTCTCCTTAAAGGAGAATGTGGCGCTCAACGTCATGGCTCTGGCTCGCCGCCGAAGAGACGCTGGCGGGCCAGCAGCGTCTGCTTGAGCAGCATCAGATTCGTCAACTGGCCCACACCGCCCGGCACCGGACTCAGCGCCCCCGCGACCGCCATAACGCCCGCAGCGTCTACATCGCCGATGAGCGAGCCATCCGGCTGGACATTAATACCCACGTCGATCACCGTCGCGCCTGGCCGCACCATTGTCGCTGTTAGCAGCCCCGGTTTGCCTGCCGCTACGATGACCACCGAAGCCTGGCGCGTCTGCTCAGCGAGATCGCGCGTAAAGATATGGCATACCGTCACCGTGGCATCGCGGTGCAGCAGCAGAAACGCCAGAGGCTTGCCCACCACATTGCTCGCACCGACAACGACAACTCGCTCGCCCCGCAGATGTATCTCGGAACGGTCGAGCATTTCGAGCACCGCGGCACAGGTTGAGGGAACAAAGGTGGGCAGGCGCAAGAAGAGATCGCCCGCGCTCCGTGTGCTGATACCATCAACATCCTTGCGCGGATCGATGGTCTCGGCGACGAGCCGCTGTGAGAGATGCTGCGGCAGGGGCAGCTGCATCAGGATGCCATGAATGCTGGTATCGGCATTCAACACCTCAATGCACGCGCGCAAGCCTGCTGCGTCAATCTCCTCAGGGAGCGACACCATCGTCGCGCGCACACCAACCCGTTCGGACGCGCGCAGCAATGCCCGCGTATACACCTGCGACGACGGATCCTGGCCGACGCGCACAATTGCCAGCCCGGCGGGTATCCCATAGCGCGCCTCGTCGCTGGCCGCCATCGCCGTCAGATCATCGCGCACGGCACGGGCAATGCGTCTGCCATCCAGGATGCGCGCCGTCATGGCTCAAGCCCCATCCGCTGACGAACCGTCTCCATCGTCTGCTGGCAGAGAGCCAGCGCACGCGCCTCAACGTCCGCCACCTGCTGGCGGGCCTGCTCAGCAACAGCCGTGTCGTGCAACAACACAACGTTCGCCTGCACGTTCAGCGCCGCCGCACGGACCGCAGCCTCACCGAGAATGGCGGCACAGCCCGCGTCACTCACGAGTGTTCCATTGCCAATGCGCGCGATTTCCTCGGCCAGCGCCAGCACGTCGCAGACTGTGGACATCACCGCCAACGGCGGCTGCATGGCCGCGCCCAGCGCTCTCTGAATCGCTGCCTCGCGCGATGCGCGCTCCGCCTCGTCAGCCTTTGGCAATTTATACGCGGCAGAGACAGCCTGAAACGCGCGCTCATCATCCGCCATGAGCTGGACAAGCCGCGCACGCGCCGTTTGCAGGTGCGCGATCACCACGCGGACTTGCTCATCCACCGCCGCGTATTTTGGGCGCCCTGCCGTCAGTTGCGCCACCATCTCCGCAAGCGCCGCCGCCAGAGCGCCCGCGAGCGCACTCGCCGCGCCTCCGCCCGGCGCGGGCGCACTCGAACCGAGCGACTCCAGAAACGCCGACAGTGTTGTATCGTCCGCCATGACTCATCCTATCTGGTGAAAGATGCCCGCGCGGTATTGTACCATTCTGAGCAGATAGAGCGAGCGGATGGCGCGCGGAGAGTGTGGAAGCTGACGAGAGGAGCCGATACGGTGAGCGAGAGAAGAGCCTACGTGGATGGCGACATCGCGGCGAAAGTTGCGCGCATCTACGCGAAACTGGTTGCCAACTACGGTATCCCCCCTTGGGACCCGAACGGCGATCCACTTGGCGAGCTGGTCGCCACCATCCTCTCGCAGCACACGTCCGACACCAACTCGGAACGCGCCTATCGCCAGTTACGCGCCACGTTTCCGACCTGGGAAACGGTGCGCGATGCCCCGACAGACGCTGTGGTCGAAGCGATTCGCTCGGGCGGGCTGGCACAGCAGAAAGCACAGCGCATCCAGCAGATTCTCCGTATTTTGACAGAGCGGCTGGATGGCGCGCCGCTCACGCTTGATGCCCTGGAAACAATGCCGCTGGACGACGCACTGGCATGGCTGCGCGGACTTCCAGGTGTAGGGCCAAAGACTGCGGCATGCGTTCTGATATTTGCTCTGGGTAAGCCAGCTTTTCCGGTGGATACCCATGTGTGGCGTGTGACGAAGCGGATAGGACTCATCAGCCCAGCGACATCCGCCGAAAGCGCGCATGAGACGCTGCAAGCGCTGATACCGCCCGCGTGGCGTTACACGATGCACATCGATCTCATCCGGCATGGGAGACAAATATGCTATGCCCGCAATCCGGCCTGTTTCCGTTGCCCAATCTCGTCGGATTGCCGGTATTTTTGGGAGGTTGTGGCAGTTGGTGAGGCACGCTAGGTGGCATATTAAAGCGAGCGCGATGTGTTACACTGGGTGGCATATGTCGTTTCCAATTATGAGACAGAGATAAGAACAAGCGAGCGGCAAGCACTGGCAGGGCATCGGCAAGGGCGCCGGGCCAAGGACAGAAAACCGCACGTTTCTCTTCCTGAAAGCTCAGGTCATACCGTACACGGGAGGTGTACAACTCCGGCGGGTATACCGGAGTAAGAGGAGGCACCGCGATCATATCATGACGATCTGGCAGAACTTCGACCAGCGCCCAGAGACGAAGCTGCGGCACTGGCATCGCAAATCACGTATTTTGGCCAGGAGGGCCGCACACAAGGGTCATATCCGGTCTATTCTCACCTGGCGCATCTGGTCCGCGCTGCTCATCCTGCTCATGGTGGTGATAAGCCTGCTAGCCAACCCCGCTTATCGCCACTGGGTTTTGAGTGCGCTCTCCAATATTGCCATTATTGGTGGTATTCTGGCTGCTCCAGTGATCTCGCTGGTCGCGTGGATCGGTGTGACACTCCCCACTCATGCGCCACTGCATCAGGCGGCGCCCACACTCTTCATCGGCGCGCTGCTCTGGATGGCGATGGGCATTGTCTCGGCCCACGCCCGCCGCGAAGGCCATGCTCAAGGCTAGATAGCAGCGTCGGAGTCAGGGCAACGATGATAGTATCGCTGCGCCCGTGGCATCATACCTGCTCATCGGCGAGCGACTCGTCCGCGCGAGAACTTGCGACGTCCATAGAGTCACCTATCAGCAATCGTCGAATGACAGCGGACCTTTCCTTGATGACACGCATTTTCTGCTCGAAGTGCTCGGACATCCAGCGATGCTGACGCTCGCGGGCATCATTTGCCAGTCGCGTGTAGAGCTGCTCGCTTTCCTCCAAGATGTTCAAAGCCATCCAGAGCGCCTCCTCGACATTATCGGCCTGCCCTTCAAACATCGATTCCGCCGTGAAAGCATGGCCGACGCGGCACCGAAACGCAGCAGCGGGCCATCCTGAATCTCCCACATGAGGCCATGGCAATCTGGACAGGTATACGAGGATACATTGCCGTATTGTGGGTGGTGGGTAATGGTATCTGGATTCAGTCCCGCAATCTCAGTCTCTACACGCATTTCTGACTTCTGCTCGTCATCGATTTCCTCCATAGTGACGCTTCCTTCCCGCTCTTGTCCTGAGCCAGTCGCGAGCTCAACCACCTTGCCCGCCAACGCGGGGAGCGGTAGATTCCAGTCCACTGACACATACCCGACGGCGCTTATTGGCATTCCAGGGAAAGCCGCAGTCGCGGGATCCTGCACCATCGCGATACCTCCGGCACGTTTGATCGCCAGGAGTCCCGCTGTGCCATCATTCAGCGCGCCACTCAGGACGATGCCGACGACGCGACGTTCAAAGCTGAGAGCAGCCGAGCGAACGAGTGGATCGATTGCCGGGCGGTGGCGATTCTCGCGCGGACCGGGAGTGACACGCATCTCATCAGGCGTTAGCAATAGATAACGATCTGGCGGCGCGACATAGATATGACCATGCTCGATTGGTGTTTTGTCCTGTGCTGTTCGCACAGGTAGAGTACCTACACGGTCGAGGATTTGTGCGAGAGAACTCGACGCTTCGCTGGAGAGATGCACGACGACGAAGAGGGCAGCAGGCAAATCATGCGGCAGACGGGCAATGATGCTCATCAAGGCCTCGATACCACCAGCCGACGCGCCGATGACGACAATGTCCCGTCGCAGGCCACGAATTTGCACGTTCCTGGCTGGCATTGTAAACAGTCCTTCCTTGAACGCCTTGCCAACGCATGCTCTGGATACGGTCAACGTCACGCGTTTCTACCGTGTAGCGCCTCGATCTCAATCACCGTCCCCTGCCTCCCGGAACAATGGCAGCCGCACCGTAAACGTCGTGCCAGCATTCAGGTGAGACACGACATCAATAGTGCCCCCGTGAGCAGTCACCAACTCTCTCGTCAGAAACAGCCCCAGACCAAGTCCTGACTGCGTCTCCGATGGTGACTGCGCTGCCTGGTAATACCGTGAGAACACATATGGAAGCTTCTCACTGGCAATTCCTGGGCCGTAGTCTTGCACCTGCAATTCGGCCTGATCCTGAACTCGGCGCACCCGTACGTCAATCTGCGAACTCTGCGGCGCATATTTTATCGCGTTGGTTAATAAGTTGAAGACCACCTGTTCGATGCGCACGAGATCGCCATTGATCGTGAGTCGCTGTTCTGGAAGCGAGGTCAGAATGGGCTGATTCTGCGACAGCAACTGGGCGGCTTCCGCAACATGCGCGACGACCTCGTCGAAGGAGATTGGCTGCAATTGCAGACGTAGTCGGCCCGTCTGCAGGCGCCCCACATCCATCAAATCGCTGACCAGCAGCGCCAGACGTTCTACCTGGCGCATGGCAATGCCTGTCCACCGTCGCACGATGTCCTGGCTGATGTCCTGGTCGCCGGCCTCTTCCATTCTTTTGAGCAACGCCTGAAGCGCTACCTGCGCTGAGGTCAGCGGCGTGCGCAACTCATGGCTCGCCAACGCCAGAAATTCATCTTGCAGCCGCCTCAGGCTGCGGTCGGTGATGTCGCGAATGACGACCACACCACCGCGTGTCTCCCCATCGTTGATGATGGGCTGTCCTTTCGCCTCAAACCAGCGCCCCAGACCCTGCCCCTGTGGATCAGGCAGGACGGACATCAGGGTGAACGACTCACCACGAGCTGCGCGCTGGCGTGGTTGCGCGCTCGGCGGCAACGGGTTACCGTCTTCATCGTTCCAAGTCGCCGCCTCCAGGCCATCGCTGAAGAGCTGTTCATAGGCACGATTCGTCAGCAGTGTGTTCCCATTCGGGTCAACCAGCAGCACAGCATCGGTCATACTGCTTAAGAGCGTCGCAAGCTGCGCCCGCTCATCCTCGCTGGCACGGCGCATACCTTCCTGCTCGCGAGCAAGATCCTGCATCTCTGCAGTACGCGCCTCCAGATCGTCATTTGTCGCGTTTAACTCCTCGACTGTCGCCTGCAACTCTTCATTGAGTGTTTCAAGCTCTTCATTGGTTGCCTGCAACTCCTCATTGAGCGTTTCCACTTCTTCCGCGGCTGCCTGGGCCTCTTCAGCGTTGATCAGATATTCTTCATTGGCCTGGTGAAGCTCCAGGTTGGCGGTTGTCAATTCCCGGTTCGCGTCATGCAGAGTGCGATTGCCATCCATGAGCCGCCGCATCGGCTCGTTGAGTCGCTCGACATCGGGCCGCTGTGTCTGAGCCTCGCCGGTTTCCAGGGCGCTGTCGGATGTCTGCTGGGATGTCGCCTGAGTCGCGGGCGCACGATTAGGCGCTAGTAACGTTCTGGGCTGCTGCGATGGCTCATTGACCGTCTCCGCCTGAGCCACCTCGGAAATCATCAGGAATGCGCGTGTCGCGCCCTCCGTATCCGCATCGGATCCGTAGGTGTAGCCTTTCACTTGCAGATACCGCGAGGCGCCGACATCCGCCTCCGTCGCGACGATGCCCTCCACAGGCGCCGACGACTCACCCCGGAGCGTTGTGTCAATGAGTTGCCGCAATGCGCGCGTGTCGACACGCTCAGATAGATGGAGCAAGTCTTCGCCGATTGCGGACCGCTCGATGCCCAGCATATCGCATGCCGCGCGGTTGATAGTCTGGACATCGTAACGACGATCTACCACAACGACTCCGATAGGCAGGTTAAAGATGAGAGCGCCCAGCGGTTCCATGCTGGTGCGCACGCGAGGTTTCTCCTGCGAGCCGAGCAACCTGAGACTGTTCATTGATGCTCGGTTTCCCTGGGCACGCGTGGTTGCGGGCAGATCGGTGGCTGGATGCTCAGGCGGACTCATCAGTGACGGCTCCAGGCGCATCGGCGCTGATGCGATCAGCAGGCGCTCACCGTAGCGCCTGTATATTTTCAGCGATGGTTGCACCGGCATGAAGAACTCTGGAAGCGGGCTGGTGGTCTCCGCTTTCCCCAGCACAAGGTATCCGTGGTCACGCAACGAGTAGGCGAAGAGTTGAAGGACACGCTTTTGAAGCTCAAGTGTGAAGTAGATCAAGACGTTTCGGCAGAGCACGAGATCGATGCGTGGGAACGGAGCCCGCTGCGCCAGATCATGCTCGCCAAAGATCACCAGTGCCCGTACGCGCTTTTGCACAACGTATTCGCCATCGACACGATCAAAGAAGCGTGTGACCAGATCCTGAGGAAGAGAGGCAACCGCCGAGGCGGAATAAATGCCACGTCGGGCAAACGCAATGGCATCATTGTCAAGGTCCGTCGCGAAGATACGCACCGAGAACTGTTCGAGCTCGTCGCCGAGAAGATCAGCAATTAATATGGCCAGTGAATACGCTTCCTCACCTGTCGCGCATCCCGCAGACCACAGCCGCAGCTCGCCGCCCCACCCGCCAACGTGATGGCTGGAGCGCTGGCGAACGGATGCAATAAGCTCAGGCAATATCTGCTCGCGCAAGATGCCGAAGAGCGCGGGATCGCGAAAGAACTCCGTCACTTTGATCAGAAAGCTGCTGATAAGCCGGTTATACTCATCGGGGTGGCGCAAGAGAAAGCGGCGGTATGCAGCAAGCGTGCTCGTCTTGGTAGCAACCATGCGCCGGTGGAGGCGACGCTGGAGTGTGGGCATCTTATAGCTGGTGAAGTCGAGTCCGCTCCGCACATACAGATGCTGAAGCAACGCCTGTAAGGCTTTTGCTTCGCTCGGTTGGTTTAGATCGGCGCCGCTTGCCAGCAAATCGGTCAGCAGCGCTCCCATGTCTTCGGCATTTGCAATGAAGTCAACGATGCCAGGCGGAAGCGAGCGGGGCATTGACGGATAGGGAGCCGTTGCCGGATTCTGAATAACAACGGTTCCGCCATCGCCTTTCACCTCCACGGCGCCTGTGGCGCCGTCGGAACCAGTACCGGTCAGAATGACAGCAATCAATCCTTCGCCGTATGTCTGTGCGGCGGATCGGAAGAGCAAGTTGATCGAAGGCACAGGGCGACTCTGCCGATTCGTGCGCAGGGCAAGATGTCCATCGCTAATTTCCACATGCCGATCAGCTGGAACGACGTAGACATGACCTGGCTCCAGCTTTTCCTGCTCGAGAATCGTGTGAATCGGCAGGTGGCTGCGACGGGCAAGAATCTCGCTCAGATGGCTGGGGCGCTGCGGATCAAGGTGTTGGGCAATGACAATGGGCGCCGGAAAGTCACTCGGCAGTGTCGACATGAGCGTCGAAAGCACTTCGATCCCACCAGCCGAAGATCCGACGACAACTAGTGACGGCGGCTGTGCTTGGTCGACCATAGGTGACTTCCATTTCTCAAATAGGTCCGTGCTCATCACTCCGTGCTCACCATCTGGAATGTGACGCAACGGGCGGACTCACTCCAACCTGACAAGTAGTACATAATGGCAGGGCTGTCAGTGCCTGATCGTTGTGGATTGTGCGGTTCTTCTCGGCACGATACAAGAGGTGGAAGGGAGATTAAATACCTACGGTTCGGCCGACTAACGGCAAAAAGTAAGCTGCGAACCGTAGCGGCGTAAGCGGTTCGTCGTTCTATTTCAGCTTCAGCATACCACACGCACGAATCCACAATGGTTGCGCCTACCACCCTGCACGTGCGCATTGTGCTTTACTTTGGGCCATTATTTCTGTCAGCCCTGCCTCACCTCAAATACTCAGGCGGCTCAGTTGGTGTCTGACCTGAACGAGAGAAGCGCTCATCCGCCATGGAGAGCAATTCGCGCACTTCGGCGTCAGATGTTGGGGTGAAATCGTCGTACCAGAGGCCGACGCCATAGAACGGCTCGGGCGTCGCGACACAGACTACCTCGTCCGCGGTGGCACGTAGCTCCTGGCAGGTTGAAGCCGGAGCAACCGGGACTCCAGCCACCAAGCGTTGCGGCTGCTTCACTCGTAACGCGACGAGGCCCGCGCGCATCGTCGCGCCTGTCGCCAACCCATCATCTACCAGGATAACCACCTTATCCTTGATGATTGGCGCCGGGCGGTCGTCGCGGTATTCGCGCTCGCGGCGCTCTAACTCCCTCGCTTCCGCCGCCGCCACCGCATCAATCGTCGCGGGGGAGATGGCCGATCCTTCGACGACATCGCGGTTGATGACACGGACACCGCCACTGGCAATGGCGCCCATCGCCAGCTCTTCGTTTCCGGGCACGCCTAGCTTGCGCACAAGAAAGACATCGAGTGGCACGCACAACGCGCTGGCAACCTCATAGCCCACCGGCACGCCTCCGCGCGGCAGAGCGAGCACGATAACGTCTGGCCGGTTGGCGTACGGTGTGAGGCTGGCTGCCAGTGCCTGCCCAGCATCCCTGCGATCGCGGAAGCGCATAGATATCGCCTCCTTTGCGGCTCATGTACTCTACGACGCATGGGTCGCAAAAGCTGTACCACTCGTTGCTGCTTCCATGGCATTGCTGGAATCGCGTATTCCACATGCCGCTGGCTACCACGGAACGCTCTACGTGGACGCGGGATAGCGCTGCGCCGCTCGATGTTAGATGTTGGCAAACTGGCTCATAGCGATACTGCGACGAATGGACCGCGCACCATCCCCCAGCGTCCATGAACTGAAGTCTCCGGCGGCAAGACGACTCTGCGCGACGATTGCGGCGCCAACCTCTGGCGCGTGACGCGGCGTTTCCAGCCGTGCCTGCGGAGCGATGCGCTGGACGGCCATGCGCAACGGGTCGAGAACCCAGGTTGTTGACTTGAAGACACTGCCGACAATGCCAATCGGGAAGGCCATCTCTTGCATGGCAAGCTGAGTCACTATCGCCTCGATATCATTGGCGATATCGCACGCCGCCTGCCGCAGAATATCCTGTGCGACGTGATCGCCCTCGTCCGCCGCCTCGGCTACACAGCGCGCAAATTCAGCGATCCGTAACTTGCCCAGGCCACCGCTATCGGCCAGGCGACGCATTGCCAGTGCCCCATCCACGCGATAGAAATGTGTGAGTTTATCAAGCAGTCGAGTCGGTTGTCGGCGACCATCCAACATCTTCATCGCCTCGTGGATGGCGGCGAGCCCAATACGATAGCCACTGCCCGCGTCGCCGAGGATATAGTCCCATCCATCGACACGCCAGAACGCGCCGTCGGCATTCATGCCAAGCGCGGTAGCGCCTGTTCCCGCGATGGCGACAATGCCAGGTCCACCATCTGTCGCGCATGCCCAGGCGCCCACGACGTCATTCTCAACTATCACAGCGCCACAATACCCCAGCAATGTGATCGCGCGCTGCGGCACAGGCAGGTCAAGCTCTGTATCGAAACCAGCAAGGCACATACAAATCGCATCAACGCGCTCAAGCGGGATATTCGCGACGCAAAGCGCCTGCGTCACCGCGTCCACGATGTTCTGGCTGCTGGATTCTATGTCAGCTGAGCGATGATTAGATGGGCCGGAAGCTCCTGCTCCCAGTACGCGCAGGTCATCTCCTACCACCGCCGCTGTGGTTTTGGTGCCACCACCATCAACCCCAATGACGTATCGCATGAGATTCCTCCTCACCACCTCGTCGGAAAGCGTGCTTCCGTGTAGAACGGAAAGCGGGCTGAACATCACCGGACCGATGCATCAGGCGGGGCCGGTAAGGTTACTGATAGGGCAGCTGGAACAGCGGTTCCAGGCCAATGCTACCCATTGTCAGGGGCGACGTAATTATCTGACCGGCGAACCAGGCGCGCGAGCCAGGAGATCACGATACCAGTGACCACTGTCTTTAACAATGCGACGTTGAGTGGGATAGTCAATGTAGACCAGGCCGAAGCGCTTGGAGTATCCTTCGCCCCACTCAAAGTTATCCATAAACGACCAGACGAAATAGCCCTGTACCGGCGCCCCCTGAGCGATGACTTGAGCGACTGCCTCAATGTGAGCAACAAGATACTGCCTGCGCTCAGGATCGCTGATGCTGTCACCGCCATCCCACTCATCGTCATAGGCTGCCCCATTCTCGGTAATGTGGAGTGCGGCGGGCGCGTAGTCGCGATGAAGGCGCATCAAGAGATCGCTCAGCCCTTGTGGAAACACCTCCCAGCCCATCGCGGTATGGGCGCTCCCTGGAACTGGATGGATTGTCCGAGTTGTTCCGGGATTGTCTGGGTCGCCGCCAATCACCTGGCGGGAATAGTAGTTGACGCCCAGGAAATCGATTGGAGCAGATATGAGCGCCATATCGCCCTCCTGGATCGGCGGCGGCGCGACATGCTGATCCGCGAAGAGTGTCTCCGGATACCTTCCACGATAGACCGGCTCGACAAACCAGCGATTTCTGAAGGTATCCATGGATGCGACGGCTTGCTGTGTCTCAGGCAGATCATCAGCGGCATAGATCGGACAGAAATCGAGGGTAATGCCGATCTGGGCATCAGGCGCGAGCGCGCGCATGCGCTGGAGGGCAAGCCCATGCCCAAGCAAAACGTGGTGGGCCGCGATAACCGCTGCCTGCGGGTCGTGTATGCCTGGCGCATGTTTGCCATCCATATGGCCAAGATAGGAGATGCAAAATGGCTCGTTGATGGTGATCCAATGCTTCACCCGATCTCCGAGATGCCCGACAACAGCCTCCGCGTAATCAGCAAAAGCAATGGCGGTATTCCGGCTCAGCCAGCCACCCTGCTCTTGCAGAACCTGTGGAAGATCCCAATGATAGAGCGTCGCCATAGGCACGATACCATGTTCGAGCAGCGCATCGACTAGCTGGCTATAAAATACCAGACCAGGCGGATTGATGGCTCCGACCCCGGTAGGAATGACGCGCGGCCAGGCAATTGAGAAGCGATACGAGCGAATCCCAAGCCGCGCCATGAGCTCAACGTCTTCGCGCATATGGTGATAATGGTCCGCGGCAACGTCGCCGTTCTGCCCCTGATAGACCGCGCCGGGCTTTGTGGCGAAAATATCCCAGATTGATGGGCTACGTCCGTCCTCATCGGCAGCGCCCTCGATTTGATAGGAAGAGGTCGCTACACCCCATTGAAAATTGGGGGGAAAGGTCGCTATGCGCGATGGATCGATATCGCCACGCACCTGGGTCGCGTCGCTCAACGTCATGAACGTGTCTCCTGCATATTCTGCTTAACTCTGTGAGGATGATTGCGGGCTACCACTCGCTTCTCCATACAGGAAGCAGTGGGTGAAGTGTCCGCTGCCCAGGTCGGTGCGCGAGGGAAAGCGCTCGCGGCACACCGGCATAGCATGCGGGCAGCGAGGATGGAAGCGGCAACCCGTTGGCGGATCAATCAGGCTTGGCGGCTCGCCCCGGGCTGGCAATTCGACGATTCCCTTTTTGCCCTGTGAGACTAAACGCGATGGGTCAGGCGCCGCGGAAAGGAGAAGCTGAGTGTATGGATGTTTTGGTGTCTTGATAATGGTTTCTGTCGGACCTCCCTCGACCAATTGGCCAGCATACATCACGAGAATCTCATCGGCGAAGTAGCGCGCGCTCGCTATGTCATGAGTGATGAACAGGAGGGCCAGCCCTAGCTCATCTTTGAAGCCCTCCAGGAGATTCAGCATATCGAGCCGGATCGAAACATCCAGCATCGACACAGGCTCATCGGCAAGCAGAACGCTTGGGCGCACCGCCAGCGCGCGGGCAATCGCGATGCGCTGACGCTGGCCGCCACTCAATTCGTGCGGGAACTTCTCGATGAACTGCTCGGCAGGGGTCAGATTGACGCGCCGCAAGAGATCGAGAATCTGCAGCCTCTCCTGCTCCCTCGTATGAATATGTCCGAAAATGCGGAGCGGTCGGGCAAGGTGATAGCGCACATTGTGCACCGGATTGAGCGAGCCGAACGGATCCTGAAACACCAGTTGGACCTGGCGATGATGCGACTTGGGCACTGATCGAGTCATGTCGATCACCTTGCCCTGGAACTTAACGGTACCTCCTGTAGCTGGATACATGCCCGCCAGAACACGCGCCACCGTTGTCTTGCCACTGCCGCTCTCGCCCACGAGCGCAACTGCCTTGCCGGGGTAGAGGGCGATGTCCAACGGCTCGACCGCTTTGACCGTGCCGGAGCGGCCTAATACCGCGCGACTCGACACGGCAAATGTCTTACGCAGCGCGGTCGCCTCAAGGATAGGTTGGGGGCGGCCATCGATTGCTGGCGAGCTTTGCGTCGCAGTCATTATGAGCCTCCTGTGGAGGATGCCAGTTGGCCGCGCGGTGTTTCAGCCGCCAGCGAAGGATCCACAGAGATCGGGGGACGGTTGGTGTTAAAGGCGGGATCGTAGAGATGGCAGGCCACCACGTGACCTGATACCATCGCATCGGGAGCGCGCAACGGGGGCATAACTTTGTGGCATGCGTCAAAGGCGAAGGCGCAGCGAGGCGCGAACGGGCAGCCAGTCGGCAAGGCGCGCAGATCAGGCGGATGGCCGGGGATGCCGAGCATATGCTTCTTCTCGCCCTGAAGATCAGGGAAGGAATGGATCAGACCGTACGAATACGGATGCAATGGATGGACGATCAACCCTTCCTGATCGGCCAACTCCACCAGACGCCCGGCATACATGATTGACACGTGGTTGCTGATTTCCAGGAGAAGCGAGAGATCATGCGTAATGAAGATCACCGAGAAGCCGAACTTCTCCTGCAACGCCTTGATTTCATTGAGGATTTCGCGCTGCACGACGACATCCAGCGCGGTGGTCGGCTCATCCATAATAATCAGGTCAGGGTTCAGTGCGAGCGCAATGGCGATAATCGCGCGCTGGCGCATCCCACCACTCAACTGGTGAGGATAGCTCTTCAGGCGATCCGGCGAGATGCCAACCAGACGGATCAGCTCGATGGCGCGTTCGCGGCGCTGGCGAGCATCCAGTGAAGGATCGTGCGCCTTGATGACGTCAGTCACCTGTGCCTCAATAGTCAGCACCGGATTCAAAGCGTTCATGGCGCTCTGAAAGACAATCGAGAGCTTTCTCCACCTGAACTGACGCAACTCCTCGGGCAATAGCTCCAGGATATCAACGCTATCGCCAAACAGCTCCTCTTCTTGCGGGCTTTGCCGGTCAGGCTGAAAGTTGAAGATGATCTCGCCCTTCGTGATCTTCGCCGGAAACTTGAGCAGACGCGCAAGCGCAAAGGCCAACGTTGATTTGCCGCTCCCGCTCTCGCCTGCCAGCCCAAATATCTCGCCGCGCTTGACGACGAACGAGACATTATCGACCGCGTGGACCGTTCCTGTATCGGAGGCGTAGTCAACACTCAGGTTGCGAACTTCGAGAATGTTCTCACTCGCCATGCTGTTGTACCATCCTTCGCGCGTATTTCTTCGGGAAGAGCAGTGGCAATCGTGAAACGAGCCCCGAGAGACCTGCTGGCTTTTCGGTCGGGATGGACCGCAGGCGAGGATTGACGATGGAGTCTATGCCATAGTTGATGAGCGCCAGGGAGGTGCAGAGCAGCGCAATGCAGACGCCGGGCGGCACATACCACGACCAGTAACCGCCCAACAGCGCATCGTTGTTCTGCGCCCAGTACAGCATTGTCCCCCAGCTGACCTGGTTGAGATTGCTCAGGCCCAGAAACTCTAGTGTCGCCTCCGTGAGAATTGCGGAGATGGTGGCGAAGATAAAGTTGGTAGCAATGATCGCGCCCATATTTGGCACGATCTCAAAAAAGACCAGGCGAAACGTACTCTCACCGCCCACGCGCGCTGCCTGCACATAGTCACGCTGCCGCAGAGTCAGCGTAATCGAGCGCATCACCCGCGCGCCCCAGGCCCACCCGGTAATCGTAATCACGATGATCACCGTACCCGGGCCGCGGCCACTGGGGACGAGCGCAGCCAGCACGATAATCAGCGGGAGCTGGGGAATGACCAGAAATACATTCGTGATCATCGAGAGGAATTCATCGATCCAGCCGCCGAAATAACCGCCTGTCACGCCAATGATGATCGCGACGAGTGTCGTCAATAGACCACAGGTGAAGCCGATCAGCAGCGACAGGCGCGTGCCATCGACAAGCTGGCGGAAGATGTCCTGCCCGATCGTTGTCGTCCCTAACAAATGCTGTGGTGACGGTGGGAGATTGCCAAATGGCGTGGAGGTATTTGGATCACCGGGCACGAGGAGCGGCCCGATGAGCGCAACCACGATGAAGAACGCCAGAATCCCGAAACCCAGGCGCATCGCCCCGGATCGAGGCAGCGGAATACGCATGAATCCGGCCTTCTTTTTGGGATGCATGTCTGATGTATTGGTAGGCTGAATCTCAACCGAATCGAGCACTGTCATCGCCGCTATCTCCTTTCATCCCGCACGCGAGGGTCCAGTAGAGCGTAGGCGATATCAGCAAGGAAATTGGCTACCAACACGGCGACCGCGATAAAGAGGAAGATTCCCTCGATCAGTGGATAGTCTTCGTTGAAGACAGCCTGGATACTGAGGAAGCCCAGTCCAGGGTACGAGAAGACATACTCGATCAGGAACTGCCCGCCGATGATGAACCCCAGCGCATTCGCGAAGCTGGCGACCTGCGGCAGAATGGCGTTGCGGGCGGCGTAGGTGTACATGATGCGACGCTGCGGGAGTCCTTTGGCCTCTGCCATCACGACATGGTCCTCGGCCAATGTGTTGAGCATAGCGTTGCGCATGCCCACCATCCAGCCGCCGATGGAGACGAGCACAAGGGTCAGCGAGGGCAGGACGGCGTGCGAGATAACGTCCATGTAGTAATTGATGTTCTTGTCGGTGGGATCAGTGTCAATGCTGATTGCGCCAAACACCGGAAACCATTGCAACTTCAGCCCAATGAAGTAGATAAGCAGCAATCCAACCCAAAACGCTGGAATTGATTGGATAAAGACCAAGAGCGGTGGAATGAATCGATCAATGAACGAGCCGCGACGCCATGCGGCGGCAATACCGAGCAAAGTGCCAAGGCCAGCGCTGATAAGCAGCGCAACGCCAAGGAGATTGATCGTCCAGAAGATGCTATCGCCCAACATGCTGGTGACCGTGGCAGGGTAATAGTCAAAAGAAATGCCAAGATTCCCGTGCACGAGATTGCCAAGATAGGTGAAATACTGCTGCCAGAGCGGGTCATGACTGAGGCCGAGCTGCGCCCGGAGCGCGTTGACCGCCGCTGGCGGAAGGCGCCCCTGACTGCGCGCGATAATCGCGTCGATTGGGTCTCCTGGCATCATGCGAGGCAGGAGAAAATTCATGGTAACCGCGACCCAGAGCGCGACAAGGTAGAACCCAAGTCGGCGAAGGAAGTACGCCATTGTGCTATTCCCCGTTCAACGCGTCGTGTTGAGACCCTTACAGGAACTCCATCTTCGGCAGCACGTGCGGTGTGGATAACCAGCCTGGATACATGAGTCAGCATGGGTCAGTCGGCATGTGGGAATGATACGGACTATTGCGGTGGAGGGGTGGCAGATAACCAGATTGGCTATCTGCCGCCCCCATCTCCAGCGACTCCACTTCTCAACTAGTGAGATGGCGTCAGATGGAGCACTACGCGGGCATCCTCAGGATGCTGGTACGGGCTACCCGCATCGAAGTAGTTGTCCGCTGTCGGCCAGCCGGTAAAGTTCGTCGTGCGATACTCGTACGCGGCGAAGTTCTCGTAGAGGACGATGACCGGCAACTGCGTGACCATTGCCTGCTGAACGGGAGTCAGCGCAGCGATTTTATCGGCATCGCTCGTAGCCGTCGTGAACTGCTGTAGGCCAGCATCGACGCCAGAATCAGAGAACCGTTCCCAGTTGGTGGGGTTCGCCTGCCGACCCGGGGCAGCGGAGTTGACGCTATCTAGCAACGCATACAGTGGATAGTACGGGCTTGGTCCCTGGTTGGTCCAGCTGATCGTCGCGTCAAACTTGCCTGTTTGCAGGCCACTGTAATAATCGGCGAACTGTGTCTGGTTGGCCGTGACCGTCAGCCCGACCTGGTTCAGGTTCTGAACGATAATGGCCACGATTTGGTCCCAGTCCGTCCATCCAGAGACGACGTTCACACTGAACGTGATGGGCTTACCATCTTTGCCCAGGTACTTCCCGGAGGAGTTCTTCTGGTAGCCAGCGTCATCGAGAATCTTCTGCGCGGCCGAGACATTGCCGGAGGGCGCCGCGTCCGTGCCGAACTTCAGATTCGCGAATTGTGGGGCGATAAACTTCTGGTTGGCGGGAACCAGCACGCCGGTCGGGCTGGCTGGCGAACCCAGACCCCACGAGCCCTGGTTGACGATGCTGTCGCGATCAATCGCGGCGCTCATCGCCTTGCGGAAGGCAAGATCGCTGAAAGGCGCCTTCTGCAGGTTGAGGTACAATTCGACGACATTCGTCGGCGCATAGAAATAGTGGTTGTTGGAGTTTGCCGACGCCCACTGCTTGATGTTCGGATAGGCGACACCCGCCCAGTCGATCTGGCTGTTGTTGAGCACCACCTCAGAGCTCGTGTTCGAATCGAAGGCCGGGTATTTCAGCGTCTTGACCTTGGGCAGACCCTTCTGCCAGTACTTGGGATTCGCCGTCAGGGTAATCAATGACGGCGCGAATTTCGACAGCACATACGGGCCAGTGCCCACAGGCTGCGAGTTGAGATCCTTACTCGGATCCGACAGCTTGCTGAAGGTATGCTGCGCTACAATCGGCGTCTGCGCGGCGAAGAACCACTCGTAGACGGAGGCGTTCTGATTGAAGGTCATGACGACGGTGCTGTCGTCGGGCGCGGTCACCGAGTTAAAGAGTGTTTTGCCCGTGGTGGCGTTCTTCGTCCAGAAACCGGTGGTATCCAGGGCTGGATACTGCTTCATCAGATTGAACGTGTAGGCCACATCCGAAGCGGTGAACTTGACGCCATCGCTCCACTGCACGTCTGTGCGCAGCTTGAAGGTGATCTGAGTGAAGTCACTATTCCACGTCGCCGATGTCGCCAGCCACGGCTGTGGCGCGGTCCCGTCGAAGCGATTTTGCGCCATAAGTGGCTCGTAGATCATGCCGAACGAGGAATCATTGGTCGCGCCAGTCAACAGGGGATTGAAGTTCGCGGTGAAGTTGCCCTTGGGCGACGGAACGATAGTGAGTGTGCCTGATGGGCCGCCCTGGCTGTTACTGCTCCCGCCGCAGGCTGAGAGCACCATAGTAAACAGCACGACACCGGCCAAGAGCACGGCCATGATGCGACGATGCGGAGATACCATCGGTGAGAATCCTCCTAAATTGGACTCTTATCGATCAACTCTGATCTGGCACTCGCGTAACCGGTTACGCAACCAAGCGAAATAGACGCGCGCAAACCTCCTTCTTGATAAATCGTCTCGGGATTATCCAGCAAGCTCGGATGACGGATTCTTAACGGAAGTACTGGAAGCTCGGACGATAAGGGTCGATGGCAGCTGGATGCGGATGGGATCTGGCGCTCGAAGCGGAAGATCTACAGTAAATGGCCGCAGAGACTGGAATGACGGCGGAATACGGGTTCTCGACGCTTCCAACAAGGACAGCAACAAGGAGATGGCCAGTTGTCCCATCTCATAGAAAGGCTGGCGGACGGTCGTGAGCGGCGGACGCATGTGCGCTGAAGGAGCGATATCGTCGAATCCAGCCAGCGCGAGATCGTCTGGTATGCGAAGCCCCAGGTCTTCGGCGGCCTCCATCACCCCGTAGGCCATCTCATCATTACCGGCGAAGATGGCGGTTGGCCGCGGTGTCATTTCGAGCAGTCTGCGCCCGCACGCAAGGCCAGTCCGCGGCTTGAAATCACCTTCCAGCACGAACTCCGGGCGCGCTTCGATACCAGCCTCCTGGAGCGCATCGTGATAGCCTAGCTGGCGATCCTGAGACACTTTAAAACTCTTGGGTCCAGAGATATAGGCGATATCCCGATGGCCAACGTCGATCAAGTGCTTGACGACCTGCCGGGCGCCCGCCCGATGGTCGGTACCAACCCAGGGAAGAGATGAGACTGGACTCTGATCGTCGATGATGACGATGGGGAAACCCTGCTCGTGATACGCGATCAGATGTTCTTTTGCATTGCCGGGGAATATCGCCAGCATGCCAGCCGTCATCTTGGAGCTCACGATGCGGTCCAGGACCACGCGATGATCCAGCCTCTGGCCCATGGTGTAGAGGACCAAATCGTACGTGGTCTGTTCTGCGAAGTCGCCAATCCCCAGCATCAGTTGGGGCATTAAGGGCCACGTCAGTGAGGGAATGAGCACTCCGAGCAGATGCGTGCGTCCGCCCGCCAGCACAGCGGCAGCAGCATTGGGAACGAAGTCTTGCTCTTCCATGATGCGCAGGATCCGTTTGCGAGTCATCGCATCAACATCCGGCTTTTGGTTGATGACACGTGATACCGTCGCCTTCGACACGCCCGCAAGGCGAGCGATATCCTGGATGGTAACCCTGTCTGCCATCATGGTCCTCACGGGTGGGAACGACGCCCCGAGCGTCCGAACGGACACTGTAAGCGGTATCTGTAAACGGTATTAGTAACGCTTACGTGACCGGTTACAATGCAGTGTACTGATAGCGGGGCAGGTTGTCAAGTGGTTACTCAGGGATTGCTTTCTTCACGCGTGAAGCGGGTACGTTTCGTCGCAAAGGCGCCGCACGACCGCATTTCTCACGCGCCACTCGCGCCATGGAAGGCCGAGATGCAGTTCGCCAGCACGCCGCGGACGAAAAAGTGTGATGTACTTGAGACTGATGTACAAGACCTCGGCGGCCTACTGCAACTCAAACAGTGAGCGCACGGAGAGTGGCTCGCTGCCGAGATCTGGGGCACTCAGGATGATCGGCTCATCAGGAAAGAGATCGAATCCGTTATCGCTCCAGGCGATCTGCTCCGCAGCTTCGAGCCAGATGCTCTTCGCGGGAGCCTGCCCGCGCACCGAGAGCCTTCCCCCAGCGAGACGCTCGATGGCAATTTCAGGATCGGCAAGCGTCAGATACCTGAGTGGCTCCGGCCAGAGTGAGGCGCTCGCGCGCACAGCGCCGCCGGTGATCAGACGCGCCTGCAAGACGTGCGTGGTATCGGCGGCGAGATCAACGCTCCCAAGCGGCGTAGTCTGATGGGGTGCAAGCGTGACCGCAAGCTCCTTTTCGCCCTCGATCTGCCCCGATAACGACCAGCGACGGATCTGCACCATGCCGTCCACCTGCTCACCGGTGCTATTCGCTACCCAGAGCGCGCTGGCCGTCTCGGACTCATGTCCCAACTCCAGTGCAATTGGGGCGAGCGCACGACGCATCGCGTAGTAGGCGAGCTTGGGGCGCATCGTGTCATCGACGATGGACCAGCTGATGGTCGGCCAGCAATCGTTGAGCTGCCAGACCAGCGCCCCGCCACATCCGTAGTGTCCAGGGCCCTGGAACTGGCGACGCCACCCACGAACCGCCGCGACGAGCGCCTCGGCCTGCATGACCTGCGTCGCATAGCGATAGCGGTCGATATCCGCTGGTATGCGTACGTTCTCACTCAAGTACGCGGCCAGTCGCCGGACACCACCCTCCGCCTTGAAATGATAGTCAAGCGTTCGGCTGCCTGGATAGCGCTCCGCTGGGTCTGCCATCGCGGCAAGCGACGTCGCCGATGGAAGCGCAACCATGCCAAACTCGCTGACAAAGCGGCCGCCGTTTTGCGGATAATCCTGATAGGGCAGCATGGTCTGGTGCCAGATACTCCAGACGTGCCGGTCCCCTTCCACGGCGTCGTTATTATTGTCGGAGGCACCACCATACGGACTGCCAGGCCAGTATGCTCTGCCGGGGTCGAGCTGCGCGCACAACTCCGGCAAGAGCTGCTCATAGATGACGCGCGCGGGGAAGACGTCGGTTACTGGTCCGGCGATGGGGCGATTCTGCGAGCGGGCAATGTCGTAGTCCTCGTTATTCCCGCACCAGACTGCCAGGCAGGGATGATGGCGCAGACGCCGGATGGCAGCCTCAGCCTCGGCGCGCACGCTCTGCAAGAACGCTTCATGTGCCGGATAGATCCCGCAGGCAAAGAGAAAGTCCTGCCAGACAAGCAGGCCAAGCTCATCGCAGAGATCATAGAAGCTATCGGCCTCAAAGATGCCACCACCCCATACCCGTATCATCTGCATATGGGCATCGGCAGCCAGTTGCAGATAGGCGCGATAGCGGTCAGGGCTCACACGCGGCAGCATCATGTCGGCGGGAATCCAGTTGGCTCCGCCGCAAAAAATCGGAACGTTGTTCACATCGAAGTAGAAACTCGTACCGGCCTCACTCACTACTGCTTCCTGCAGCAGCCGCACGCGCCGAACGCCGAGCAACTGCTCCTTCACCTCGATGACAACGTCCCCCTCGCGCAACGTGTAGACGAGACGATACCTCGCTTGCGCGCCGTAGCCATGCGGCCGCCAGAGCACCGGCTGCTCGACATCGAACGCGTGCTCGATGGTCTCTACGAGCGGCGAGAAGGTGCGCTCGTCAACAAGCGCTCCTACCGGATCATAGAGGGCCAATTGTAGCTGAGCGAGGGGTGAGTTCTCAGGATGCTCGACCGTAGCACGTACGGGAAACCGCGCATGCTGAAGGTCTTCGCTCAACTCGATTGGGCAGTGCATGTCCGCAATGCGCGTCGCGGTGACTTCCAGCCAGATGGGCTGCCATGGGCCAACGGTGAGGAGGCACGGACCCCAATCCCAACCATAGTGATACTGGGCCTTGCGGACGTAGACGCGGCTCGAATCGCCATTCCAGGCGAGCATCGCGCCCATCTTGGCCTCGCGCACTTTGCCGAGGCGCAGCGCCGACTCAAACACGATGCGCAACTCATTGTCGCCCGGCAGCAGATGTGCCTGGACGGGGATGCGATGGGCGATGAACATGTTGTCACTGACCAAAATCTGTTGGCCGTTGAGCCAGGCAGTCGCAAAGGTATCCAACCCACCAAAGCACAACGTCGTCTCGCCATGCGCTGCATCGTCTGGCGACCATGAGAAATGACACCGATATATCCAATCGGTTTCGCCGACCCACTGCACAGCCGCCTCATTCAGCGCTTGAAAGGGGTCGGGGATGCGGCCCAGAGCCAGCAAATCGGCCTGCACAACGCCAGGAACAGACGCGGGGAGCCAGCCCACCTCCGTTGCGCAATCCTTGTCCAGCGTCTTCGACGGATCGCGCTGTTTGAATGACCAGCCATCAACAAGGTCGCGCCGCTGCATCGTATCCTCTTTTCACCTGGAAATCTCTTTGTTTTCTGGTCGTTGACCGCCAAAAGATGGTCCGCTCGGGTTCTGCCAAACCGCGTGAGATATGGTGCACGAAGGACTCATACTTCGTCAACCTCATTGCAGGGACGTTGTTCGACTTGTCCGCTCTGAGCGGACGTGGTACTGCGTATCCTGCCGTATCATGTACGTGTGAATACACGGCCCCCGATCTGGCCAAACTCCGCCGAATCAAATGGATTCTATCGCAACAGCGAACAGCACCTTGACACTGGTCGCTTTCAGCGTCAGAATGCCATCATACCGTGTTGACGGACATCGAACACGCTCAGTGGAATAGAGGACAGCAGCATGGACGACAGGCCCTTTCGATCGCTCTCATGGCGCTGTATTGGACCGCATCGCGGCGGTCGGGTGGTCGCTGTAGCCGGACACCCCACCGAGCCCGGCACGTTCTACTTCGGCGGCTGCGCTGGAGGCGTATGGAAAACCACCAGCGGCGGCGCTCTCTGGGAAATCGTCTCCGACGGCTATTTCACGACATCCGCGGTAGGCGCGATCGCGGTCGCGCCATCAGCGCCGAGCATCATCTACGTGGGTACGGGTGAGGCGACGATCCGCGGCAACGTCTCGCACGGTGATGGCGTCTATAAGTCCAACGACGGCGGCGCGTCGTGGCGCAACGTTGGCCTGGCGGATACGCGCCACATCGGCGACATCGTGGTCCACCCGACGAATCCTGAGATCGCGTTTGTGGCGGCGCTAGGCCACGCCTGGGGACCAAATACGGAGCGCGGCGTCTATCGCACGCGCGATGGTGGCGCCTCCTGGCAGAAGGTGCTCTTCAAGAGCGAGAACGCCGGGGCGGTTGACCTCGCGATGGACCCGAACCAACCGGATATCATCTATGCGACCATCTGGCAGACGCGGCGCTATCCCCATGCGCTGGTCAGTGGGGGCGAAGAGTCCAGCCTGTGGCGCTCGACCGATGGCGGCGACACCTGGGAGGATATCTCGCGGGCGAAAGGGCTGCCAACGAGCGGCATCTACGGCAAGCTGGGTGTGGCGGCCTCGCCCGCGCAACCTGGCCGTGTCTGGGCCATTATCGAGGCGGCAGACAAGGACGGCAAAGACGCTGGCGGACTCTACCGCTCTGAGGATTGGGGCGGAACCTGGGAGCGTGTGAACGACAAGATGGACCTGCGCAAGCGTCCCTGGTACTACATGCACATCTACGCTGATCCACGCGATCCCGATACCGTCTGGATCCTCAACCTGCGCTGCTGGAAATCAACCGACGGCGGCAAGAGCTTCATCGGAGTGCCCACGCCGCATGGCGACAACCACGACCTCTGGATTGACCCACGCGACCCGAACCGTATGATCGAGGGCAACGACGGCGGCGCATGCGTCACGTTCGATGGCGGGCGCACGTGGTCCTCTATCCTCAACCAGCCCACCGCGCAGTTCTACCATGTCGTCGCCGACGACCGCGTGCCATATAACGTCTACGGCTCGCAGCAGGACAACTGGGCAATGCGTCTGCCAAGCATTGATTTCGAGGGCGCTATCAGCTGGAAGGACTACGTCGAGCCGGGTGGCGGCGAGAGCGGCTACATCGCCATCGGCCGCACTCCCCCGTACACGGTCTTCGGTGGCGGCATCGGGACGGGGCCGGGGCACGGTCGGCTGATCGCCTGGAATCCCGATACCGGGCAGAAGCGCAACGTCACCGTCTGGCCGGAGGTGCATAGCGCCAGCGTGGCCGGTGTCGGCGCGAGCACCCTGAAATACCGCTTTCAGTGGACCTTCCCGGTGGAGGTTTCGTCACACGATGCGGATGTGGTCTACATCTGCTCGAATCACGTGCACCGCTCCGCCGACGAGGGTACCACCTGGGAGGTTATCAGTCCCGACCTCACCCGCAACGACCCGGACCGGCAAGGGCCGTCTGGGGGGCCAATTACGCACGACAACAGTGGCGCGGAAATCTACTGCACGATCTTTGCCTTCCGCGAGTCGCCGCATGAGCGCGGCGTCTTCTGGGTCGGCTCGGACGACGGACTGGTCCACATCTCACGCGATGGCGGCGCCTCCTGGCAGAATATCACCCCACCCGAGCTGCCTGAGTGGGCGCTCGTCTCCATCATCGAGCCGTCGCCGCACGATCCCGCGACAGCCTACCTCGCCGCGACCTGTTACAAGGTCGATGACACCGCGCCTTATCTCTTCAAGACCAGCGACTACGGCGCGACGTGGACGAAGATCACGGGTAACCTGCCCGATGGAGCCCTGACGCGAGTCATCCGCGAGGATCCCAACCGGCGCGGCCTGCTCTACTGCGGCACGGAGACTGGGCTGTATATCTCGTTTGACGATGGCATGAACTGGCAGCCGTTCCAGAGCAACCTCCCGGTGACGCCGATTCACGACTTGATCGTGAAGGGTACAGACCTCATTGTTGCCACCCATGGCCGCTCGTTCTGGATTCTCGATGATATTACGCCGCTGCACCAGATGGCAGACGGCAACACGCCGATTACACTTTATAAGCCGCGCGACACCCCACGCTATCGCATCTATGAATACACTGAAGCGGAAGGCACGCCGGGCTACGTAGACTACCTCATGGCTGGCCCGGTTACGGTGGCATTCCGCCACGACGAGGATGCCGCGGGTGTGCAGACGCGCAAGCTGCTCGACGGCGGCCAGAATCCACCCGCTGGAGTCATCCTCCATTACGCTCTTACCGAGAAACCAGAGAGCGAAGCGACTCTGACGATCCTCGACGCCGAGGGCAGCACCGTCCGCACATTCACGAGCACGGCAGAGGTCGGCGCGAAGCTTCCCACTGAGCCTGGCGCGAACCGGATTGTCTGGGACTACCGTTACGAGCCGCCAGCCGCTCTGGAAAACGACAAGGCCGAGAAGCAGGATCAGAAAGAGAAGGAGGAGGCTCGCATCGCCCTTGAGACACTGGCGGCGCGTGCAGTGCCAGGCGAGTATGAGGCGCGGCTGACTGTCGGCGACACCACCGTCACACAGCGCTTCGCCGTGTTGGCGGATCCACGCCTCACAGTGACACCGGAGCAACTTCGGGCGCAATTTGACCTCCGGTGCAAGATCCGCGACCAGGTGGATGAAGCGCACCGCACCATCAACCAGATCCGTCGACTGCGCAAGCAGGTAGCGTCTTGGGAAGAGCGCGCGAAGGCTGGCACAGGCCACGAGAGCATAGTCGAGTCTGCGGGTCCGCTCAAAGAGAAGTTCACCGCGCTTGAGGGGGAGATGACCAATCCCGAACCCGACAAACCTCAGCCTGGCCCGGCGCGCATCAAAGAGAAGCTGGCGACCCTGAGTGAGATGGTGGACGAATCGGACGATGCCCCAACGCAAGGCGCGTTCGAGGTCTTCGCGGCACTCAGCGAACAGGTGGCCACCGTGCGGCGCCAGTTGCAAGAGCTGCTCGATGGCGATGTGGCCGCATTCAACAAACTTGTGCAGACAGCTGGCCTGCCCGCCGTCGGCGAGTGATAGACGGGGCGAGTGACAGTCACCGCGACCGTCGTCGGGCACCTGGAGGATTGCTCTAGAATCCAGCGCCCGACGACTCCTGACGCTTTCAAGCTGCTCATACTACACCGGTAGGGAGGAGATATGGGCCGTGTTCTCGTGCAAGGCAGCCTCAACGTCGATCACGTGGCACAGATCCCCCATCTTCCAATTCCCGGTGAGACGGTCCTCGGTGAGGCTTTCTATATTTACGCGGGAGGGAAGGGACTCAACCAGGCCATCGCGGCCCAACGTCTCGGCGCTGATGTGAGCTTGATTGGATGCATCGGCCAGGATCACCTCGGCGACCTCCTGCACGCGACGCTTGTTGCCGATGGCGTGGAGACCTCCCTTGTCACACGACAGGCACGATTCGGGACGGGCGTGTGCTGCGTCCTGGTGAGCATCGCCGACGGGCAGAATATGATCGGCAGCATCAGGCAGGCCAATATGGCGCTGGACGCTGCCATGGTCGACGCTGCCTTTGACCAGATGGCTGCCGCACCTGCTGAGGTCCGTCCGAACGTATTCCTGGCGCAATGCGAAACGGAAATTGGCGGCGTCGTGCGAGGCCTTCAGCGGGCGCGCGATCTGCGCATGACCACCATTCTGAATCTTGCTCCTGTTCCGCAGGGAGCACTCGACGATCACCTCTTCAAGTTGTCGGACGTTCTCATCGTCAATGAGATCGAGGCGGGTTTGCTTACCGAGATGACAGTTGATGGTTTCGCGTCCGCGGCACTCGCGGCGCAAACGCTTGTGAAGCGTGGCCCAGGGCAGGTGGTCATTACCCTGGGAGCGTTGGGTGCAACATACAGTGCGCGAGATGACGCTGCCGCCGACGCGGCGGCAGAGACAACTCACCGTGAATGGCCCGCATACACTGTCCGCGCGGTGGACGCAACCGCGGCGGGAGACGCATTCTGTGGGGCATTTGCCAGCAAGGTGGCTGTGGAAGCGCCGATAGACGAAGCGATGACGTTCGCGCTGGCGGCAGGCGCGCTGACCGCGACTCGTTCGGGCGCGGCTCCCTCTCTCCCCACACGCCTCGAAGTCGAAGACATGCTGAAGAATTGGCCAGGTTAGCCTGTTCGATGTCCCCTTTGAACATACAAATCAGACTCACGCGGATGCATCACATCGGTTATGACCGAGAAGCTTCGGTGGATGCGACGGGACACTGCATCTGACTCGGTCACTGTGAAGACAGCCCCATCGTATCTCTCCTTTGCGCTGGCCTATTGACCCCATTATCTCAGTATGCAGGTGGCTGGTGGCTGCCAATAACGGAGGCAGCAATGGGTCAGGCACAGCCAATGACCCACTCAAAGCGGACAGGTACCTTGTCACATGACGGGAATGGCACAGCCCGACGATGCCAAAGCGTGCGACAATATCCAAACTCTAAACAAACCATTGAGTTACTACGCTGAAGAAGGCAAGTTGGGAGGCGAGTCATGATCCACGAAGAAGTGCTCACCGAGTTATCTCAACTCATCCAGGACTACTTTTTATGGGCCGTTACAAATCCTGAGAAAGCGGCGGCACTAAGCCTTGTACCGTCGCTCTTTCAGCAGCAAACCGGCAAAAACAAACAGCCCCATGATGAGCATTCCGATTTGTTGGGATTTTCACGGTGGCTGGCTCAAGGGAGAAAGTGACGGGGACTGGACAAACTCATAGGAGTGCTTGGATTGCAAACTGTTAGTAAAGAAAACGCTGGATGTGATCGTGAAATAGCAATAACTGTGATGGAGATAGACGAATCTTATGCGCTACGAATTCGCACTCAGGGACTGTATCGAACCTGGCAAAGCCGTCGTTGAGACGACTGCGCGCTGCTGCTGCTGGTACAGTTCATGCGCCATACGCCGCCAGGTGAAAACGATGTAATGGACAAGGAGGCGGCACATGGATACCCTACAGGTTTGGCAGTACAAAACGCACCTGCTGCATGATCTTGCCGAGGACACGCTCGTGGCAATGCTTAACCAGGAGGGCGCTGATGGGTGGGAGCTCGTCACCATTCAGGCAGTGGCGCAGCGAGTGCCGCGGGACAACGAAACACTTCCTGGGTTAATGAGTCATGATCTCACTGGCGACTACCTGGCTATTTTCAAGAAGCTTCGCGCGTAGGTTAGCAAGTCATCCAAACGCACACGATGACGAGACAAGAACTCGCCTCATGGCATCATGTTGGTACGGAGCATGCTATTGACGGCAACAGGATGTATACGCACACCGCTGGCAGCCAGGAAGACGCAAGGAGCGATGGTGCGATGGTGCGATGGCGAAAATACTGTGTCCTG